>ENA-OQAA01000342-OQAA01000342.1-human-gut-metagenome-genome-assembly--contig:-NODE-342-length-33182-cov-4.061080_pt1 | contig 33182 bp, 43 predicted proteins | sample MGYA00242489_ERZ504515 | MGnify/ENA primary metagenome ERZ504515 (study PRJEB26092, sample SAMD00036237) | human gut metagenome | host: Homo sapiens | study: EMG produced TPA metagenomics assembly of... | reverse complement strand
TAATCCAACGAACCAATATCTTTTTGAAAAATGATATTTTCACCAAGGGGTTAGTGCACCCTTTTTTAGCTAGAAAAATAAATCAAAATTTTTTTCATTTCACTATTGACATTTATTAGCTGGACTTCTGCTCTTCCAAATATATAATGTGATGTCCTGCTGCCTTTAATAGCCTGTTCATAATAGCCTGTCCCATCTGGGGAGTATCAAAAGCTTCTGAATAAATGCAGTCTACATCTTCTTCATCAAAAGCTCGCAAAATCCAAACAAATGTCTGGCAATGCCTTCTTCGTCTTCTCTTCTGCCAATGTTTTTTACCACAGCAGCATGATAAAACTCCTGATTTTCATCCGTACTGATAACACCGGCTCTCAATCCCTTTTCTCCCTGCATTTTGCACTGGTTGTTAATATATTCTCTTACCGCTTCCGGATTTCCCTGTACAATGGTAAGACCGGCTTTTGGCGCATAATGCCTGTATTTCATTCCGGGAGCCTTTGGTTTTACTGCAGAGTCTGTAATCAAAAGTCCTTTGTCCATCTCTACTTCCCCAATTACCCTTGCTATCATCTCCTGGCTTATATATCCGGGTCTTAAAATCACAGGCTTGTCTGATGTAAAATCCACAATGGTAGATTCCAGTCCGATTTCCACTTCTCCGCCATCCAGAATCATCTCGATCCTGCCGGACAAATCCTCCTTTACATGTTCTGCACGGGTAGGACTTGGCCTTCCTGAAGTATTAGCGCTTGGCGCAGCAATATACCCTCCGCCTGCCGCAATAAGAGCCCTGGCTACCGGATGGCTTGGCATACGCACCGCTACACTTTCCAGGCCTCCGGTGGTTTCATAGGGCACTCTGTAATTTTTCTGAAAATCATGGTCAGCGGGCCGGGCCAATAGGCATTGGCCAGTTTCCTTGCTTCTTCCGGCACCTGTGTGACAATTCCCTCCAGGCTTTCCATATCTGCAATATGTATAATCAAAGGATTGTCAGACGGTCTTCCTTTTGCAGCATAAATCTTTTCTGAGGAACTGGCATTTAATCCGTCACCACCCAAACCATATACGGTTTCTGTGGGAAAGGCAACCAGACCTCCTTGTTTCAGGATTTCTCCTGCACACTCTATAAGTTTCCTCTGGGGATGTTCCCTGTCAACTTTGACTACTTTCGTATTCAATGTGCAACCTCTTCTTCCTTATCGTCATTTTCATACTTTTTTATCATACCATATTTTCACTATTCATTTCCACCGTTTTTAAAAATTTTAAAATCCCATGACAAATTGCTTTTGCACACTTCTGCTGATATTCTTTAGTAGCCAGCAATTCTGCCTCTCTTGGATTGGTAAGAAAACCCGTTTCCACAATATTTAGAACGCCCTCACTTCTTTTTAATAAATAATACGTGCTATTTCCTTTCTCCACTCTGGGATTTTCAACCTTAAGCTGCTGATTAAGTTCCTCCTGAATACATTTGGCAAGAGCTGCACCCTTCACGGAATGTGTATAGTAAAACACCTGCGGTCCGCATACTTCCTGGTCTTCATAGCTGTTTTGATGAATACTCACAGTAAGCAGGGGCTTTTTCTCCTGAATCATGGCACAGCGGTTCTGCATATCCTGAACTTTTTTATTTCTGCTGTCCTCATCATAAAGCCCCATATCAGCTTCTCTGGTAAGCAGCACTTCATACCCTTCTTTTTTTAATTCCTTTTCTAAATACCTGGCAATTTCCAGATTTACTTCCTTTTCCTGAAGTCCACCGATTCCCACTACCCCCGGGTCGATTCCTCCGTGTCCGCTGTCAATCATAATCAGTCCCCTGGACTCGGCTCCTGTCTTGGCCGTGAGAATTGCTCCTTCCCTGGAAAGCAGATATATGGCAAAAAGCATACAAAGTGCCATCCCCCGTTTCAACCAGCGTCTGCGCATAAATATCTCCTTGTTTCTATCTTCTCTCTAATAGATATATGCACAAGAGTCCTGAATAAAACCACAGCAAAAGGGGCTGCCAATACAACCCCTTTTCTTTCGTAACCCTTATTCATCCTTTAAAAATTCATCCAGTTCCTCTTCCAGCATTGCTTCGTCTTCTTCACTTAACAATCTGGAAATCTGAAGAGCCAGTTTGCTGTCTTCATCCTCTTCCTCATCATCTTCTTCATCAAACTCTTCCAGCTCAGCAATATCATCCAGAGAATCCAGAATATCCAGTTCCTGAGTATCTCCCAGGTGCATTTCCTGGGTTTCTTCTTCTCCTTCTTCTGGTTCCTTTGGCATTTGAACCTTGTGAAGCTCAAGTTCCATGTCATCTCCAATATCGCTTAAAGAAGTTGGCATACTGCTGATAATCTGATGTACTTCTTTATATGAAGACATAAATCTGCGCTGTGCCTGATTAATCAGTTCTACAATTCCATTCATCTCTTCCTGAACGGCCAGATATTTCTTCTTACCTTCCACCAGCTTATCATCAATCTCTGACTGCACAGATTCCACTCTTCGTTTTGCCTCCTCTTCTGCTTCGGCAATCATCTGGTCGCATTTTTCCCTGGTTTCCTTTTCCATGCTGTCTGCCTTCAGTTGTGCATCGAAAACCAATTTTCCAATACTTTCATAATTATCAATATACTTCTGATATTTTTCTTTAATGTTCTCTTCCATGCGCGCCTGATAAGCATCCTTTAAATCAATACGCTTCTGCAGCTCTGCAATCTTTTCATCTCGGTCTGCAATCTGCTTTCTGAAATTCACCTGAGCCTCTGCCATCTCATCCTTCATTTTCTGAATCAGCTCCTGAACCTCTTCCTTATCGTAGCCGCCCATTAAACTTGTTTTTAACATTTCGTGTTCTGCCATAATACTCCACCTCTATATTTTTCTCTTACTGTAAATATTGACTGATTACCGGCCATACATCTGCGCGCTCAAAGCCCAGCTTCCACGCAGCACAGCCAGCTAATTCATACTCTTTTATAAGTTGAAGCTTTGCTTCCAGAGACTTTTCATCCTCCAGCCAGATTCTCTCCAGCCCATTCTCTGTCTGCAGCTCTCCATAATTTTGGGAAACCTCTTTATTCCAGTATACATCCATTCCCTTCTCACTGGTATACTGGCTGGCCTCTTCCATTCCCATGACCTTACTGCTTACTGTTCCATTGTTGGCTTCTGTCCACAATCTGGTATAAAAAGGAACTCCGTTAATCACTTTTTCTGCCGGCACCTCTTCCAGCGTCAGACGGATACCTTCTTCCACAAAAGGAAGGGACGCAACAGAGCCCGCCTCCGGGGAACCAACGGTATGTTCATCATATCCCATAATAATCACATAATCTCCAATAATTCCCTGCTCCCTACGATTATAAAAAGCCGTGTACTGAGGAACCGGATTATCAATGGAAAGCACCAGATTATTAGTTCTGCAGGTAATAGACAGTTCTCTTAAAAACTGAATAAAATGAGGAACCTCTTCTTCTGTAAGCGCCTCGAAATCCACGTTAATTCCATCCAGACCTACTCTTTGTGCCTCCTGTAATAATTTTTCAATAATATGTGCTCTGGAAGTTCTGGCTGACAGTGTTTCCAGCGTACTGATGTTTTCATTAAAATTATCAATAAGTCCCCATACTTCCATTCCCTTTGCATGAGCTTTACTTACATAGTCTGCACTTGCCAGGGAAGAAATGGTTCCTTCATTTCCTGTAATGGAAAACCAGGTTGGTGAAATCACATTCACTCCTGCCGCATCTTTCACAGCGTCTTCAAAGGTTTCATTTGCTGCTTCAGAAGTTACCTGATGCCATGCCAGATTTATCTTATGGTCTCTGGTAAGGCTGGTATAATTTTCCTCATAGCTTCCCTCATACACAAGCGCTGTTTCCTGTGGCTTATCCATGTGTTTCTTTTCCACATAACCATCCAGTCCGTCTTTTGTCATAACTCTGGACCAGTTTCCAGTTCTTCCAGAAGGGTCAGGGAATCCCCAGCCTTCACATCGCACAGAATGGGGCTTTTAATCCCGCCCTGATACCGGACAACCGTATCCTCTCTGGCGGTTAATGTTTTGGCAGTTCCCCATTGATATGTAATTACCGTCCTGGCCGGTTTCTCATAAGTAGTCCCCTGAATCTGCATATATTCTTCTAAAAAGTCCAGGGCAAGATAGCGTTCCCCATCTATTTCCCGCACAATCTTATATTCTTTTTCCTGGTTTTCCTGATTGCAAACATAGGAACTGCTCTCCGGTTCAAGTTCCAGAATCTCCTCTGAAGTAGTATAAAGCATCTTTTGAGATTCCTCATCCCAGTAAAATCTCCCCCCAGAGTACCTGTTACTACTTCATAAGGAACGTACACCATTCCATCTGCAAGCTTGCCCCGGATCTCACTGATTTTATCCTGAAGAATCAGAACCACATCACTCTCATCCTGAATCTGATAGTAATCCTTCAGCGCCATCCTGGCATCTGAGGGCGTATACTTCTTAATATAAGCGGTAATCACACCAACCGCACCAACCACAAGTACCAGAAGCAGAACCACCAGCACTGCCATAAGCTGACTGTTTCTCCTCCTTCTTCTCCTTCGCTTTGCCATATTTCAACTCCTTCTGTTCTCTTTCGTTTTTTGTATTATACCACGAACACAGAAAAGGAAGCGCCCTGCAAGGGCATTTACTTTTCAAGCCGTGGCTTGCCGGCATAACCTGCCACTCCAGTGGCAGCAAGCCAATGGCAACATTGGCTTGGATTGCACTTTGTGCAATCATTATACCACACTTTTCCCTTTCGTCATCATTTTCTTCCCTGATTTCATGGTTTTTTCAGATTTTTTCTTCTATGTACATAATTATAAACCGGTTCGTCCTTCACATAATCAAAGGAAAGACCCTGTACTTTTCCTTTTTCATCCTGAATGTAATCACGCATATAATCGCCCTCTTCTGCAATCCGGTACGCCCTTGCTATGCGCTTTGGGGTACTTTCTCTTCCGTTTAGATACAATGGAACTCCCATATTCCGGTAGGTTTCCAGCTCCCGGTACAGGTCTGTATTCTCTCTTCTATCCATTTTTCCTCCTGACAGGACTGCTAAATAGTTCGTGATATATTATCATCCTGTTCTTCTGACATAAAACGTTTTCATCCAGATACAAAAGAGATAGAAAAAGTCCCCACATCACTTTAGAAGTCAAAATTGTTTTGTAATGCAAAAGTTCTTATTCTTTACCCGGAAATCCTGCGGCTGTACAGAACGCACTACCGCTGCAGCGGATTGCTGCAAACTATGAACTGCAAAAGAATAAATAAAAATGAAAAATAATAAAGACCTTTTCACCCCTTTCCTGATATTTCTGGGGCGCTTTTTCTATCTGTGTTCTATTATAGCACCTTCTTGTAAAATTCGCAAGCATTTCCTTCTTTACAATCTCTATCCGCATAGTATATAATATAAAAGGAAAAATAGCATCTTTAGAACAATACTCAGACAGGAGTGATGTTATGAAAATAGAAAAAATTAATGAAAATCAAATCCGATGCACCCTTACCAGAGCAGATCTGGAAGAGCGGCATATTCGTTTAAGTGAACTGGCCTATGGAACAGAAAAAGCCAAAGACCTCTTCCGTGATATGATGCAACAGGCAAATACAGAATTTGGCTTTGAGGCAGATAATATTCCACTTATGATTGAGGCAATTCCAGTGTCAGCGGATAGTATTATTTTAATTATCTCAAAAGTTGAAGACCCTGAAGAACTAGATACACGTTTTTCCAAGTTCACACCATTTTCCGGTCAGGGTTCCTCATCCGGCGACACCCCAGCCTGGAGCTGGAAGGTGCTGATGACATTCTGGACATCTTTCATAAAATTTATGAAGCCAAGTCCAAAGCCATGGAACGTCTGAAAAAAGAAAATGCCGATACCAAAACAGAGGAAAAAGATTCCGACGCCCAGGAAAAACCGATTTCCGTAAATCTTATGAGAGAATATGTTTTCCCAAACCTGGATGCAGTAATTGACGCTGCTCACGGATTAAATCACTTTTTCCAGGGTTTCAGCGCTTTGTATAAAGATGGCAAAACAGGAGAATACAACCTGATTCTCCACCAGGAGGGAACCTCTCCGGAAAACTTCAATAAAGTCTGCAATATGCTCTCCGAATACGGAAAGGGAATTTCCCTGTCTGCTTCCAGAGAAGCCTATCTTGCAGAACACGGCGGATGTGTAATTTCTGAAAATGCCTTAGAGAAACTTACAACCATCTAAAGATGCGTTTCACATGATAAAAGGAGCTGTACTTCATGTAACAGCTCCTTTTTCTTTTCCATTTTGGTAAATATCTTATTTATTTTCCAGGAAATCATTAATCTGTGCGATTAACAGTTCTCCATCAATACCATGAACCATAGCAGCTTCTGCCAGTGATTCTCCCTGAGCGGATGGGCAGCCGATGCAGTGCATACCTGCTCTCATAAGAATTGGAACGATATTCTGATCCATACGGATTAATTCACCAATTGTCATATCAGATGTCACTTTCATGAATTTTGTCCTCCTTCATTTATTCTCGTTCCATTATAAGCCCTTTTGAACTTATATTCAACCGTTTTTCTCCATTTTATATTTTACATTTGTATGAAAAATAAGACTTGTATTATAGGTATAAATATATTAGAATAACTCTAAGAAGTGAGTTTTCTCATTCAGAATATACAAGGAGGATAAGATCATGGCATATGTAATTACAGATGAATGTGTAAGCTGCGGAACATGCGCTGGAGAATGTCCAGTTGAAGCTATTTCCGAAGGTGATGGAAAATACGTAATCGATGCTGATACATGTGTAGATTGTGGAACATGCGCTGGTGTATGTCCTACAGAAGCTATTGTAGAAGAGTAATCATTACTACATAACACACTTATAAAAGGGGGCTGTATTATCAGCCTCCCTTTTATTTCTATCTCTTTCCATTCTTTTTTCTCTTCGTCTTTTTCTGTTCCGCTGCTGCTGCAACTTCCCGTCTGGACTGCTGGTAATTTCGAATTCTTTCGTCCAGCCTTTTATAGCGCGCTTCTTCAGAATTTTCTTCCTTCAATCGTTCCTGGACAATCCGACTCACAATCTCCATAAATTCTCCGGAAATGCCAAAAGGCTTTGCTCTGTAAATCTGTGGTTTTTGTTTTGGTTTCACTTTTGGGGATTCCTGTTTTGGCAGCTCAATTTTCCTGTTCTGCTTATTATGATAAAAAAGGGGCATCAGCTTTCCGATTTCTCTCAGCGAATACCCTTTTTTCTTCAGTTCTTTTATACTCAGGAACACCTGAATATCATATCGGGTGTAGTATCTGTGTCCCATCTCGTTTCTCTGAATCGGCAGTTTCATTTCTTCTTCCCAGTACCGGAGTACATGTGACTGAATTTCCAACAATTTCACCGCTTCAGAAACCGAGTAAACGGTCTCCTGCATATACTGACCCCTTTCTCTTCTTCTCCTAATCATTATAGCAAACCCATCTGAAAATGCAAGAAAATACGTTCGACAAAAAAATGGAACTATTGCACCTGATACAATAGCTCCATTCTTTCTTCATGCTGCCTACTTCTTCATATTCACAAACTTCGTATAATTCGGCATCCAAACCAGATTCACGGTTCCAATAGGACCGTTTCTCTGTTTTGCAATGATAATTTCTGCAATATTCTTGTTTTCAGAATCTTTATTATAATAATCGTCGCGGTAAATAAACATTACCACGTCCGCATCCTGCTCAATGGCTCCGGACTCACGCAAATCCGAAAGCATGGGTCTGTGATCCGGTCTCTGCTCTACCGCACGGCTTAACTGTGACAGAGCTACCACCGGAACATTCAGCTCCCTTGCAAGAGCTTTTAAAGACCTGGAAATCTCTGAGATTTCCTGCTGTCTGGACTCACTTCTTCCGCTTCCTGTCATAAGCTGCAAATAGTCAATAAAGATAATCCCCAGATTATGCTCCATCTTATACTTTCTACATTTGGAACGGAGCTCTGAAATAGAAATACCAGGCTTATCATCAATAATCAGGTGCGACTTCCCGATAATATTGCTCCTTCAATAAGCTTCGCCCATTCTTCGTCCTCCAGATTACCGGTTCGGATATTCTGAGAATCCACTTTTGACTCCAGAGCCAGAAGACGGTTCACAAGCTGTTCCTTGGACATCTCCAAACTAAAGATAGCTGTGGTCACATCATTATGGAAAGCCATATACTGTGCAATATTCAGGACAAAAGCTGTTTTTCCCATAGAAGGTCTGGCTGCCACCAGAATCAAATCCGAAGGCTGAAAGCCTGACATTTTATAATCCAAATCAATAAATCCTGTTGGTATTCCCGTAACGCTGCCCTGGGTTCTGGATGCTTTTTCGATTTTTTCAATGGCATTTAACACCACCTGACGGATAGGTACAAATTCTTCGCTGCCCCGGTTCTGTACCAGGTCAAAGATTTTCTTCTCCGTTACTTCTAAAATATCCTGGGTTTTCTCTTTTCCAAGATAACAGAGATTGCTGATTTCCTCTGTCGTTTTAATAAGCTTACGGAGCATGGATTTTTCCGCCACAATCTCAGCATAATATTTCACATTGGCAGAAGTGGGTACTGCGGACAAAAGGTCCCGGACAAACTCCATACTGGATATTTCCGGAGGAAGTTCCTTTTCTCTTAGCCTGTCCTGCAAGGTAATCAGGTCTACAGCCTTTCCTTCGTCATGAAGCTCTACCATAGCCTCAAACACAATTCCATACTGCTGCTGGTAGAAATCTGCGCCGGTAATCATTTCTGATGCCTCCACAATAGCATCCTTACTCATAATCATAGAACCAATAACCGACTGCTCTGCTTCCATACTGTGCGGCAGAATCCGCTTTATCAGTGCTTCTTCCATACTGGCAGAAACTCCCTTCTTATGCTTCCTTTACTACAACCTTAAGCTCTGCAGTTACCTGTGTGTGGAGCTTTATCGGCACTAAAGTAGTACCTAATTCCCTGATTGGATTTGCAAGCTGCATTTTCTTTTTATCAATATCATATCCAAGCTGGCTTTTGGCTGCTTCGGAAATTTCCTTAGTAGATACAGAACCAAAAGTTCTTCCGTTATCTCCTACTTTAATAGCCACTGTTACCTGTTTGGTTTCAAGCTCTGCCTTAAAAGCCTTTGCCGCTTCCAGATTTTCTTTAGCTACTTTCTCTTCATGGGCTTTCTGCAGCTTCAGGTCATTGATATTTTTAGGAGTAGCCTCTACCCCTAATTTTTTTGGAAATAACATATTTCTGGCATAGCCATCACTTACATTTACCATCTGGCCTTTTTTTCCTAAGGATTTTACGTCTTCAATTAAAATTACTTTCATGCTTCTATGTCTCCTTCTTTCATCATCTTGTCAAGAGTTTCTTTTAACTGGCGGATTGCCTCATTCACTGAAATACCCGGCAGCTGAGCGCCTGCCATATTAATATGACCGCCTCCACCCAGACGTTCCATGATAATCTGTACATTCACTTCATCAATGGCTCTTGCACTGATATAAATCTTATTCTGATAATCAGTCAGTACAAAGCTGGCACGAATACTGTCCACATTCAGCAATTCATTCGCCGCCTGGGAAGCCACTACAGTAGGGCTGTCAATTCCTTCACTTGGACACACACTAATAGCAAAACTTCCCTTATAGGTTTCCACATTGCGGATTGCCTCTGCTTTTGCTTTGTAGGATTTCACATCATCCCGGAACATTTTCCTTACCCTGGTTACATCTGCTCCGCAACGTCTTAAAAACGCTGCCGCTTCAAAAGTACGAACACCGGTTTTTGCAGTAAAATTATTGGTATCAATCATAATACCGGAATAAAGGGCGTCTGCTTCAATATTATAAATCCGTATATCGTCTGAAAAATACTGGAGAATCTCTGCCACCATCTCACAAGTAGAAGACGCATAAGGTTCAATATAGGATAGCACCGCATTTTTAATCACTTCGCTGCCCTGTCTGTGGTGATCCAACACTACAATGGTCTTCGTTTTCTGAAGCAGTTCTTCACATTCCGTATAGCTTGGCTTATTGGTATCCACTACAACCACAACGGTATTGTTATCCACAATCTCCCTGGCCGCCTCGCTGTTAATAAACATATGCTCATCATAATCTGCATTTTGCCGGAAGCTTTCAATAATGGGACGCACCGACATGGTGGGATTATTCACTACAATATGTGCCCGCTTATTCAAAGACTTGGCTGCCCTGTAAATACCGATTCCTGCTCCAATGGAATCCACATCTGAAATCTTATGCCCCATAACAATTACTTTGTCATTGCTAATCATAAATTCCCGCAGGGCATGGGCTTTCACTCTGGCTTTGACTCTGGTGTTTTTACCCATCTGCTGTGATTTTCCGCCAAAGAAGGTCATTTGATCCTTATCTTTAATAACTACCTGGTCACCGCCGCGTCCAAGAGCCAGATCAATGGCAATTCTGGAATATTCATAGTTCTGCGCATAGGTAGGCGCATTAAGCCCGATACCAATACTAATGGTCACCGCCATATCATTTCCGATATTAACGGTTTTAACATCTTCCAGAATGTTAAAGCGCTTTTTCTTCAGTTCTTCCAGGGATTTCTGTCTCATAACCAGAATAAATTTATCCTTTTCCAATCGTTTCAAAAGACAGTCCACTTCACTGAAGTATTTTCCCAGCTTTCGCTCAATCAGTGCAGCCAGAAGAGAACGCCGCACTTCTTCTACACTGTCCAGAGCTTCATCATAATTATCCAGATACAAAAGTCCTGTTACCAGCTTTTCGTCTTCTTTCTGACGGATATACTGGTTCAGCTCTGTCTCATCAAACAAATAAAGCGCAATTAAATCACTGTGGGACTCCATTTCCACCAGGCCGGATTCTTCTAAAAGCTTTTTCAGAGAAACCGACTTCATTACAGCCTTATAATCCCTTTCATTATATCGGATATTAACTTCTTTTTCTTCTTTCTTGGGGAGCTTATCTCCTGCAATTTCCGGAAACACACAGGAAACTGCCTTCCGATACCGTTTATTTTTCCCTGTCAAGGTGGAAAAGGCTTCATTCATCCACAAAATTTTTCCATTATAATCCAAAAGGGCATAGGGGACAGCAAACTCATTGAGAAGGGTTTTCTGCACTTGCCCATATTGGGTTGCAAAGGAAATCAATTCATTCATAATCATTGTCTTACTATGGAAATACAGGAACACCACCACTAAAATATATGCAGCCAAAAAAATGCTGACCAAGGTTCCTGCCTTGACACTCACAGAAAATACCAACACATCCATAACAATCAACAATATGCTCAGAATGACCGGCCACTGCATATAAAACTTCAGGTGGCCTTTAATCTTGATTTTTCCATCCATATCTTCACCTGCCGATACTTATTTTAAGTTGGAACTTACGTAATATTATAGCATTATTTCCCCTATTATACAACTTAAAAAAAGAAAAGGAACTCCCGCGCAAACGCGGAAGTTCCTCATTCTTTCTGCAAATTAGGATATTTTCCTGTAAAATTTCCGGGAAATTAGTCCTGAACGTATGGCATAATTGCCAGATGTCTTGCTCTCTTAATTTCAACTGTAAGAGCTCTCTGATGTTTTGCACAGTTTCCTGTGATTCTTCTAGGAAGAATTTTTCCTCTTTCAGATACGTATCTTTTCAGTTTATTTGCATCCTTGTAGCTGATTTCATTATTTTCCTGTCCGCAGAATACACAAACTTTTTTTCTTCTGCGTCCGCCTCTTCTCTTCATTGGAGAATCCGGTCTATTACCTTTTTCGTAAGCCATGATTGTTTACCTCCTATCAATAGTACACCGTTCTAAGCTGATTCTCAGCTAAACGGCAGCTCTTCGTCAATTCCGTCTGGAATATTCATAAATCCGTCTGCTGATGCGGCACTTGGTGCAGGCGCAGCCTGGGATGGTGCTCCAAAGCCGGCTCCCACGGAAGAACTCTGAGATGTATGACTGTCACTGACAGCTTTGCTCTCTGCAAATTCCTGCTCTTCTACCACTACATCTGTAGTGTAAACCTTGTTGCCATCTCTGTTTGTGTAGCTTCCGGTCTGAATTCTTCCGGTTACTACAATACGGATACCCTGACGGAAATATCTCTCTGCAAATTCTGCCTGTCTTCCAAAAGCCACACAGCCAATAAAGTCTGCACTTGCTTCCCCGTCTCTTTTGAAACGGCGGTCAACAGCCAGTGTATATCTGGCAATCGCCATTGAATTTTCTCCTGCGGAATATCTCACCTCAGGATCTCTGGTTAAACGTCCCATTAAAATTACTTTATTCATCTAATCACCTCATAATCGAAAGACTTGTCAATTAGAATGAATCACGTTTTATGTCCTTGAAGTTATTCTTCAGGCAGATATTAAGCTTCTTTTTTAACAACTAAATATCTTAAAACATTGTCCATAATACGTACATGACGTTCTACTTCTGCAGGGCATGCAGCGTCAGCTTCGAACTGAATGAAGTAGTAGTAGCCTTCACGCATTTTCTGGATTTCATAAGCTAATCTTTTCTTGCCCCATTCTTCAACTTCTGTTACTGTTCCGTTGTAACGAGCAATATAGTTTTTTGCTTTTTCCACTACTGCTGCACGAGCTTCGTCTTCAATCTTGGCATTTACGACTAATGCTAATTCGTATTTGTTCATGCTTGTTGTAACCTCCTTTTGGTCTTTTGGCCCCCTGACTGACAGGGAACAAGGATAATAATATATCACGAGGTTAAATTTTACCATACCCTTAAAAGTTTTGCAAGTCTTTTTTTCTCAATTCTCTGGTATTTTTCTCCACTAATTTTCTGGCAAGCATCACCTGGTGTTCACATCCCAGACATTTCAGGCGAAAATCTGCCCCAACTCTCAGAATTTCCCATTCATGGCTGCCGCAGGGATGCTGTTTCTTTAGTTTTACAATATCCCCAACTTCATAGTTATAACTCATATCTCTAAACCTCTCTTTATAGATGAATCTGTTCAAAAATCTCACCAATGGGCGCATTGATAACCAGGTCTGCCACTCTGTCTCTAGGGGTTTCATCCCTGTTAATTACCACCAGGTAACGTCCCTGGAAATAATCAATCAGAGAAGCCGCCGGATAAACGGACAGAGAAGTGCCTCCGATAATCATTACTTCTGCCTCTGAAATAGCCTGTACGGACTTTCGGACCGTATCCTGATTCAGTCCTTCCTCATACAAAACCACATCCGGTTTAATCATTCCGCCACATTTTTCACATTTTGGAACACCGTCGCTTTTTTTCATATATGCAAAATCATAAAAAGCGCCGCATTTCATACAATAATTGCGATACACACTTCCATGAAGTTCCAGCACATGTTTGCTCCCTGCCATCTGATGCAGATTATCGATATTCTGGGTAACTATGGCCTTCAGCTTTCCCTTCTGCTCCATCTCTGCCAGCTTCTTGTGGGCTGCGTTTGGCACAGCAGTATCACAAAGCATTTTCGCCTTGTAAAAACGATAAAATTCCTCTGGTTTTCTCATAAAAAAGCGGTGGCTTAATATGGTTTCCGGCGGATAATCCCATTGTTGGTGATACAGTCCGTCTACACTGCGAAAATCCGGTATCCCGCTTTCTGTGGAAACTCCTGCTCCGCCGAAAAACACAATATTTTCTGTTTCTGAAATTATTTTTTGTAATGCTTCTGTTTTATCCATAGAAAACATCTCCTAATATTCCCCTTCTCTTCTGGCCTGTACTACAAATCTTGTGGCATCATTTCCCGTACAGGTGGACAGGGTAATAATCTTATCCTCTTTAGACACCGGAACATCAAAGGAAACAAGAGACTGTTTAGCCATCTGCTCCAGATATCCGGCAAAGGTATCATCCGCCTCTGGAAACAGGGTATACACCTCACCTGCAGCATCTACCACATGACTTGAAAAAATTTCATATCTATAGTTTTTCTGTGGTGTACAAATCCATATGTATTTTCCCGGAACAGAAGCCGCGTCTTTGAAATGTTTCCTTAAAGTTCCAAACATGGAGCCATTTTTCATATTATGTCCATAAATAATGGTATTACAGTCTTCAAAATCACTGCTGTTTGCAGAATCTATAAAAATTGCTCCTGCAATATTGGATTTTCCCTCAAAGGTATGCTTTAAATAGTAAGAATTGTCCTCACCCTTTACCACTGGATAACTGATATCGGTACCTTCGATTTGAATCCATGCAATAATATCCTGATTAATGGCCTGAAGTCCCGCCCAGTCCACCTGGGGTGCCTGTGGCTTTTCTTCCTCAACTTCCTCCCCCCTGGCCTCTGTTTCTTCCTCTTGTGGCTGTTTCTCCACTTCTTCTGTCACAAACTCTCTCATTCTGTCATATTCATCCGTCCCCTGTTTGTATTCCAGAAAAATCTGAACCAGATTCACTGCTGAAAAGAGAAAAACACCTAATGCCAAAATTAAAATCAACGTGCGGATTACATCTCCTGCTGTCCTTTTTTTCTTCTTTTTACTCATGCGTACTCCTGTTGTTCTTTATTTTCTATCATGATTAATAAGTATTGTCATAAAAAGAGAGATAGTCTGTGGTGGTAACTTCCGGACTTGGTTCCAGCTTTATCTGAAGCTCTTCTGTTTCCAGAACCGCCCCTTTTGGAAATACCACATTTTTATACACAGAACAATAGTCCGGATATTCATCTGTAGGATTTTTTCCATTAAAGTAGAAAAAGAAAATGGTACAGTATAATCCACTCTGATAAGATCCACACCAAACTGGAACACACCAAAATCATCTCCCACTGCATAGACATCATAAGTTCCTTCCGGGAAATCTTCTCCGGCTACTGCTGTTCCTGAAAATTCATAACTCTCTGTCAGAGGATTGGCTTCTCTTGTGCCATATCCTGTGTTTGTGCATTTTTTGTAGAAAAGTTCACCGGATAAAGCCCGTCTACACACACCAGCGCTCCCTGGAACAATTCCACATTTTCCACCTGATAAACATCTTCTTCCCCGAATCTGCGGTTATCTGATATACTGTGTTCCTTATCAAACACACCATAAGAACTTCCCTCTTTTCCGGTAAGTGTGTATTCCCCTTCCGGAATGTCAATTCCCACTACATACATTCCAGCCATAAGCTCTTCTTCCCAGACTTCTCCATCTTCATCCAGGCTGCCATTTGCCCCTGCAAACTGGTCATCCTCATTTTGAAGGTTTTCCTCATCCTCTGCAAAAAAATCATCATCCCAAATCTCATCAGTTGTCTCTGGAGATCCATATTCGATATTCCATTCACTAACAAAAAAATCACACCCACAACAATAATTCCAATAATCAGAATTAATCCTATGGATTTTTTCCCCTGCTTCTGTCCCTGAGTAAAGGTTCTTGGTGTATAAGCCCTGTAGACTGGTGTTGGGACGCTGAGTAAGATGCTGCCCCCTTATCCCGTGCTTTTTCTGTAGCAGAATCTTCTGATTTCTCCTTTTCTGGTTTCCTGGTCTGGTTCATCCTTGGCTTTTCATAAGCCTGTGCCTTCCCATCTTCGTGTACATGACTGAATTTCATGTTTGCACAGTCACTTTGATTTAAAGCGCTTTTATAAACTGCATCTGATTTGCGATTGTCCATTCCGCATTCTGTGCAAATTCCGTCCTTTAATTTACCGCCGCATAAGCTGCATGTATTTCTCATAGTAGCTTATTCCTCCCCTCTGCTAGATTTATCGTATGGTACGTGTAAAGATAGCTTTATTATACCAATTTCCTGAGATAAGGGCTAGTCCTAAGTGAAATTTTCTAAAACAAAAAAGAAGAACTCCTGGCTTGATTCCGGATTTCTTCTTTCTTCAATAGCGGGAGCAGGATTTGAACCTGCGGCCTTTGGGTTATGAGCCCAACGAGCTTCCAGACTGCTCATCCCGCGTCAATTTTTCTATATTTAAAAGTATAGACCTGCCTGACTTCTTTGTCAAGCTTTGTTTCTATATCTTATGATATGCGGCTTTCCAGATTTTATACCTGTTTTTTCCTTGTTCCTGCTTTTAATTTATGCTATCCTTTTAAACAGAATCTCATCCTGTAATACAGGCTGTAAAGGAGAAAGAAAAATGAGCACTACAAACACCAAACAACAAATGTCTGAAACCCATCTTCTGGGGCTTTTGTTAGCCCTGGTAGGTGGTTTTCTGGATGCTTACACCTATATCTGCAGAGGTCACGTATTTGCCAATGCGCAGACCGGAAATCTGGTTCTTCTGGGAGTATATCTTACAAATGGAGACTGGTCGAAGGCTTTTCACTATTTTATGCCGGTTCTGGCTTTTGTGCTGGGCATCCTTATCTGTGAAATGATTCAGTCCTGCCTGAAATGGAAGCAAAGCTTTCACTGGCGCCAGGCTGTTGTTTTTCTGGAATTTATGATTTTAGTCATTTCCGGATTTTTACCTCTTGGCCCTTCCAATGCGGCGGTAAATATTATGGTTTCCTTTGTATGCGCCCTCCAGGTAGAGGCTTTTCGCAAAATGAACGGGAATACCTTTGCCACCACCATGTGTACTGGTAACCTGAGAAGCGCCACAGAAAATCTCTATTTATACACCAAAACCCGGAACAGAAAATTGTTAAGAAACAGTCTTCAATACTATAACGTTATTCTATTTTTTATTCTGGGGGCTGCTGTAGGTGGATTTCTCACGCTCCGCCTTGGTAAAGAAGCTGTCTGGATAAGCTGTGTGGGACTTGTGGCTGTGTTCTTTGCCATGTTCCGAAAAGCAGAGTAGGAGGTATATGGAATGAATCCAGTTTCAGAACGTTTAAAAGAACAGAGAGACCATGGAACTTCTGTTTTCCCCTGTGGGCTTTATGAAGTATTTGAAGATACTGTCTGGTCAGGAGCCAAGCACCACTGGCATGATGAGATGGAAATTATTTATTTTATGAAGGGTGATTACAAAGTAAATGTCAATATGGAATCTTACTTCATTAACCAGGAGTGTTTCTTTTTTATTAACTCCGGCGATCTGCATTCTATTGAACCTCTGTCCAAAAGTGTAGAATCTGCCATTGTGTTCAATCCCTGCATTCTCAGCTTTGAGCATTATGATATGGCCCAGACCAGGCTTATCCATCCCCTGGTCAATCGGGAAATTCAGTTTCCTCATATGCTGGAGTCCACTCATCCTGCATTTGCGCGGATTAAACAAGAATATCTGGAAATTGTCAATCATTTTCACCAGACTGGTTTTTTTCTTGCCAAGGATATCCAGATGGTCACAGAGAATCTGGCTTCCCAGCTTTTTATACGGGCAAGTCTGTTAAAAATCCTGGGAACTCTTTCTTCTTTTTCCCTGCTTACAGAACCGGAAAAAACAGACCATTACCGGGTAGAAATTATTAAAAGGTCTCTTGCCTACATCCGCTCTCATTACCAGGAGAAGCTTTATATCCGGGATTTGGCCCAGCAGGCAAATATGAATGAGCAATACTTTTGTCGTTTTTTCAAAAAAGCCCTGGGAAAGTCTCCTGTTTCCTATATTAATGAGTATCGTATTAAACAGGCAATTATTCTTTTACAGACCACGGATTTACCTGTAATGGATATTTGTCTGGACTGTGGTTTTCACAATCTTGGAAACTTTCTGCGTGAGTTTAAGAAGGATACCGGCTTTACCCCTCTGCAATATCGAAAGCACTTTTCTCCTAAAAAGTCATAATATTGCAGTTTTTCATCAAATAATCGTAAGACCGAACCGGATTTGTCCCTTATAATAAAGTTTATGAAAACAAAGGAACAACTTTACGGAGGTAGTACCATGGAAAGAAAATGGTGGCATGACAAAGTAGCATATCAGATTTACCCAAAGAGTTTCTACGATTCTAATGGTGACGGAATCGGTGATCTACAGGTATTATTCAAAAATTAGACTATTTAAAAGATTTAGGCGTGGATATTGTGTGGATTTCTCCTATTTATCCTTCTCCCTTTGCAGACCAGGGATATGATATCTCTGATTACTATAATATTGACCCTTCTTTCGGTACGCTGGAAGATATGGATGAATTAATTAGGGAAGCTAAGAAACGTGACATGTATATTTTAATGGATTTAGTAGTAAACCACTGTTCTGATGAACACGAATGGTTTGAAAAAGCCTGCGCTGATCCGGATGGGGAATACGGAAATTTCTTCTATATTGAAGACCGCAAAGAAGGCCAGGAGCTTCCATGCAACTGGAGAAGTTATTTTGGTGGCTCTGTGTGGGAACCTCTCCCTGGTCATCCTGAGAAACAGTATATGCATGTTTTCCACAAGAAACAGCCTGATTTAAACTGGGAAAATCCCGTAGTCAGAGAAGAAGTTTACAAAAATGTAAATTGGTGGCTGGACAAAGGTTTAGCTGGCTTCCGCATTGATGCAATTATTAACATTAAGAAAAAACTCCCTTATAAAAACTATCCCACAGACAGAGAAGACGGGCTGTGCGACATTGCTTTAATGCTGAAGATGCAGAAGGTGTTGGAGAATTTCTTGGAGAACTGCAAAGACGTACTTTCTCCCAGTATGATGCTTTTTCTGTTGGAGAAGTATTTAATGAAAAGCCAGAAGAGCTTCCTGATTTTATTGGAGATGGGGGATACTTCTCTTCTATCTTCAACTTTTCTACCAATGTCTGGGGAGGCAGCGACAAAGGATGGTATGACTGCAAGAGAATCACACCGGATGCTTACAAAAAATGCCATTTTGATGCTCAGAGAAAAGTTGGAAACCATGGTTTCTATTCCAACATTATTGAAAACCATGACCAGCCCCGCGGTGTAAGCTATTACATTCCAGAAGGCGAAGTATCTCTGGAGAGCAAAAAAATGCTGGCTGCTGTATATTTCCTTCTGAGAGGTCTTCCGTTTATCTATCAGGGACAGGAAATCGGTATGGAAAATCTGCCGGTAATTCCTGTTGAACAGGTAGATGATATCAGCGCCCTTGACCAGTATCAGGTATCTCTGGATGCCGGCTTTACTCCTGAGGAAGCTTTGAAGATTATTTCTCTTCGCAACCGGGACAATGCCAGAACACCTGTACAGTGGAACGCAGAAAAAAATGCCGGTTTCACTCAGGGTACTCCATGGCTTATGGTAAATCCTAATTATACAGAAATTAATGTAGCTGCCCAGGAACAGGATGAAAATTCCGTTCTGGCCTTCTATAAAGAACTGATTGCTCTGCGTAAAAATCCTGAATATAAGGAAACCTTTGTGTACGGTGATGTCATTCCTTTTGAAGAGGACCGCCACAATCTCATGGCTTACCACAGAAAAGGAGAAAAAGACCTTCTGGTGATTGGCAATTTCCAGAAGGAAGAACAGAAGGTAACACTCCCTTCGAAAGGTAAAAATATCCTGTTAAACAACTATCCTGACGCTGAAATCAAAGGAACACAGGTGACTTTAAAAGGCTATCAGGTATTAGTCATAGAATTATAAAATTATAACTGCCCTATGAAGAAGATACAGAAATGCTGATACAATTCTGGAATCTTACTCATAGGGCAGTTTCATTTTTCTAAATTCTGCTGCATAAAATAGGATATAGAACTCTGTTATCAGGAGGAAAACACCTATGAATACCATACCTCTTTGTAAGCTGCCCAAGGGCAAAACCGGGCTCATTCAGGGAATTTCCTGTCCACCAGGGAAAATAGGAGAAAAAAGAGCGCTTATCCATCGTCTTCTGGATTTGGGTTTTTGCCAGAATACACCTGTGTCCTGTGTTAATACAGGAATGTTTCACAATCCCAGGCTTATCTTATCCGGGGCTCTGTCATTGCCCTCAGAAACCAGGATGCCCGTATGATTCAGGTAGATTGCAGTGAAGAAATAACAGATTCCAGAGGGATGTCTTATGAAAAACTCTAATCTTTCTTCTGTTCCCATGATAGCCCTGGCAGGAAATCCCAATGTAGGAAAAAGCACGATTTTTAATGCGCTTACCGGGCTTCATCAGCACACAGGCAACTGGTCGGGAAAAACAGTAGACCTTGCCAGAGGCAGTTGCAAGATTCAAAACAAGCTCTATTCCATTGTAGACCTGCCTGGCTGCTATTCCCTTTGCAGTACCTCCAGAGAAGAAGAAATTGCCCGGGATTTCCTGATTCAGAAAAATCCTCAGCTTGTAGTTATCATCTGTGATCCTGTCAGTTTGGAACGGAATCTGACCCTTGTACTGCAAATTTTGCGATTTACCTCTCATGCTCTTCTTTGTATTAATCTCATGGATCAGGCAAAGAAACGCGGTATCCATATTTCCTGTGAGAAGTTAGAAAAGGAATTGCAAATTCCCGTCATTGCCATAACTGCCCGAAAAAAGACCGATATTGCCCGCCTGAAGCTGGCAATCGCCCAGGCAGTCTCCAAAAACACCTGCGCTTGTCCAAAACCTCCTGCAATAGAAGCGGCCTGCCAGAGCGCCTGCGCAGACTATGCTTCTTTGCTGTATCAAAAAGTTGTAACCAGACACCAGGCAAAAACTTCTCCTATGAGAAAACATCATTTTCATGCAGATTCGCTGTTTACAGGAACTCTTACCGGAATCCCCTGTATATTGTTGTTCCTCCTTCTTATTTTCTGGCTTACGCTTACAGGAGCAAATCTCCTTTCTGATAAACTTTCCTCTGTACTCTTTTCTCTGGAACCAGCCTTATTCCACAGTCTTTCCGGAATCCTGCCAGAAAACTTATGTCAACTTATTGTATATGGTATTTATCGGGTTACTGCCTGGGTAGTTGGTGTTATGCTGCCTCCTATGGCAATCTTTTTCCCATTATTTAGTCTTTTGGAGGACTTTGGATATCTTCCCAGGGTGGCTTTTAACCTGGACTGCTGTTTCGCCAAATGTTGTTCCTGTGGAAAACAGGCTCTCACCATGATGATGGGATTTGGCTGTAATGCGGCTGGCGTTACGGGGTGCCGCATTATTGACTCTCCAAGGGAACGTCTGATTGCCATTCTTACTAACAGCTTTGTCCCCTGCAACGGACGTTTTCCCACTATTATTGCTATTTTAAGTCTGTTTTTTATAGGTCAGAATGCTTCTTTGGGCAGTGGAGCATCTACCTGGCTTCTGTCGCTTTTACTTACAGGGGTCATCCTTTTTGGCACTGTCATGACTTTTCTCTGTTCCTGGCTTTTGTCCAAAACTCTGCCAAAAGGAATTCCATCTGCCTTTACCCTGGAGCTTCCTCCGTACCGGAAGCCTCAGATTTTTTCTGTGCTGATACATTCTTTTTTCAGCAAGACTCTGCAAGTTCTGTTAAGAGCCATCACTGCGGCTGCCCCTGCCGGGCTTCTCATCTGGGTTCTGGCAAACGTGTCTTCTAATGGTGTCTCTCTGCTGGAATCCGCCTCCGGCTTTTTAGATCCTTTTGCACAGCTTCTTGGACTGGATGGCACTATTTTGCTGGCATTTATCCTTGGAATGCCTGCTAATGAAATTGTGGTCCCTATTATGATTATGGCATACACAGCAGGTTCCTCTCTTGGAAGTCCCGGCAATCTTGCCTCTATGCACAGGATTTTCATGGAACAGGGATGGACCATAGAAACTGCTGTATGTGTGCTCATTTTCTGCCTTATGCACTGGCCCTGCGCCACTACACTTCTTACCATAAAAAAAGAAACCCACAGCCTGAAATGGACAGCGCTGGGATTTCTTCTGCCTACAGGTATGGGACTTCTGTTTTGTGGAGTGGTGAACTGGATGTTTCAGGTAATGGGATAATTCAGATGGCTGTATCGTAAAAAAGTTATTTCTTATAAGCTTTTTTACGATACAGTTTTTTGACCTTTATTTCAAAAACTCCAGAAGTTCCGGATAATCTTTTGCATGTTCTCTTACATAACATCTTTTAAAACCCGCAAATGCACTCTCCCTGCTTAACAATCCCCGAAGAGTTCTCAGAGTAAGAACTGAATTCTTATTTTCTTTAAATTTATTAAGATTTATATACAAGACATTCATCTCTATATTAAAAGACAAAGCTTTTTCCGGATCCACCTCACAGCAATCTAAAATCCGACCTTCATATTTCTTTTGATTCTTTACACTATTACAATGCCCACAGGACCAAAATAAGTTTTTCCAGTCAAATTCCCGCTCCTTATACTTTCCATTTTTATGAGGCAGCAAATGCTCTATTTGTGGGTCTTGGAGATTTTTCATTTCACACACATAACATTTATCATGGAAATCCTGCCTTAGTTGCTGAACCACATCTATAAGTGCGTAGTTTCCGTTTTCTTTTCTGGATTCTGTCAAAAGAGAAGCCGGTGCTGGCAAAGTTCTTTCTACTTTTACCATCAAATATCCTCCTGTTTGCAAATTCCAGCTTTAATCGCTGATATTCCGATGCAATATCTAACGCCAGATAGTCAGGAATCTCATCCAGAAACATTTCCAGTTTTGCTACTTCTGCAAAATCCTCATCTTTCAATTTTTCTTTACTCACAATCTCTTTATATTTTTGAAATTTCCCGGCCAAAAGTTTAGACATTCCATCTACATTAAAATATCCCTCTACAATCCCATTGTATGGCACATCTGCCAGACCATTCTCCACTAACATATGATTTTCCAAATCATAGATTACTACATCCTTCAGGCTATTTAGAATAAAAGGCGAATGGGTTGTCACAATAAATTGAATATTAGGAAATAGCGTTGTTAAAAGTCCCAAAATATTTCTCTGCATTTCTAGATGTAAGTGAGTCTCAATTTCATCAATCAACACAATACCAGGCTGCAAAAAGCGGAAACTTTTGTCTGCATTTTTTTCCATTCTCATAATTAAATCTACAATAATATCCAAAACCGCCGCATATCCGCTTGACAGCGTATCAAACCCAAATGGGTTATGCCCTTTTTCCTCAATGTAAAATGTAAATTCTCCTTCGTCAAAAACCAGATGAAGCTCTGTATCACTAAATATTTGCTGCAAAAGTTTCTCGAACTGCAAAAACCAGATTTTAATTTCTTCTGCTTTTTCCTGCTTTCCATTGGCAATGGCCAGTGCTTCCATCATTTTTAAATCCAGCAAATATTTAATAAACTCATTCCCCGGACACCTGTAGTTCCATAACTGCCTTTTAATTCTACTTTTTCTACATGCTTTGGTTTTTCAGGCTTGAATTTTCTCTCTGCTCCATAGTATGCCAAAAGAACTCCACTTTTCTGAAAAGTTTCTATCCAGTTTTCTTCTGGAATACTAAATTCTGCTTTTATGCCATTTTCATAATCTTTTGAGTCCTGTAATTTCGCAAGCTCACTTACATAGTTCAAAAGCCGCTTCGCCATACCAGAATCTATCTGTTGGTTTTCCTTTGGCTTCTCTTCCATCTGTCCAACAAAAGCTGCCACATCATCACTAAATGGAGTAACGCCAGCTACCTGATAGCGTTCTCTATTCATAAAATACCGATTTAAATATTCTAAAACACTTGTCTTGCCACTTCCATTTTTTCCGGTTAAGATTAAGTGTTTCATTTTAGCTTTTGACAATGGAATACAAATATCTTTTAAATGTCTGACATTCATAATCTGTAATTCTGTTATAAACAATCTTTCCATTATCATCCTCCAAAAATTAAAGCCTTTTTGATTTTCATCATAGCATAAAAAGCGAATTCATGGAATCTATTTTTCATTAAATTCTATATTCTGTCAGATTACAGTCTGCTATGCATCCCTTCATAAATCCTGTCTTTCAAAAAGCACCAAACCATTTTACATTTTCCCCAAATGAAGATATAATATGTAATACTACCAAAGCATCAATAAACTACAAAAGGAGATAACACATGCAAACCACACCAATTGCTGAAAACCATGTTACCATAACCCGCGCATTATTCAATGAAGGGATGCACGCTATTGGAAAAAAGGGCTATCTCAAAGGAATGAGAAACTTAACCATCCTGTTAGTTCTGGCATATATTCTTATTGCTGTCTGGACTTTCTATAACAATGGTTCTCCCTTTATGCTGATAGGTGAAACTTTCACTCTTACTGTTCTGCTTCTCTGGATGTTTATTTTTCTGCCCAGAAGCAAGTGGAAAACCAAATACAAAATCATGTCACAAAACGGTCTGGTCACTCCAAGCAGAATCATCCGCTTCTATGAGGATTCTTTCACCGTTACCAATGGTTCCGGGAAAATGACCAACATATCCTATAAAAAAGTAAGCGAATGGCAGGAAACAAAAAATCTTTATATCCTGCACTGTGACAAAAACACCTGGGTACTTCTTAGTAAAGAAGGTTTTACCTTCGGCAGTTTCGATGTTGTAAAGCCAAAACTCCCCAGATAGCCACAAAGGGCTGTTGCATAAAGCAACAGCCCTTTACAGCATTCCGGCAAACACAGAGGCTCCAACCACAGTCAAAAGCCCTGCCACTGCAATAGCCAGACTGCTCATAGCTCCTTCTACCTGCCCCATTTCCATAGCTTTTGCGGTTCCAATAGCGTGAGATGCAGTTCCAAGGGCCAGCCCCTTTGCAATGGGATGTTCAATCTTAAAAATCTTGCATACAAACTCTGCCATCACATTTCCAAGAATCCCCGTAATAATAATAGAAGCTACTGTAATGGTCACAATTCCTCCCAACTCTTCGGAAATCCCCATGCCTATAGCTGTGGTTATAGATTTTGGCAGCAAGGTCACATACTGTTCATGAGTCAGGCCAAACAGTATGGATAGTCCCAACACACTCACCAGGCTTGCCAGAACTCCACAAATAATTCCGGCTGCCACCGCCTTAAAATTTTTCTTCAGCAAAGACAGCTGTTCATACAAAGGCACTGCCAGACATACAGTTGCCGGAGTCAGCAGATAACTGATATACTTTGCCCCTTCATTATACTGCTCATAATCAATATCCAGAACCACCAGCACTGCCATCACACAAAGCACTGCCAGAAGCAGAGGATTTAAAATTGCCAGCTTAAATTTCTTTTTCAACAGCAGCCCTGCTTCATAGGCAACAAGACTGATAACTGCTCCAAAAAATACAGAGTTAATGAGAAACTTTTCCATTCTTTTTTTCTTCCTTTCTGATGATTTTCTGCGCCACCTGGCCTGTTACTGCCATAACAATGATTGTGGTAAGAAGTGTAATCAATACAACCGGAATCCATACAGACCGCAAGGCAGGCCAGGAATCCAGAAGCCCAACCCCAGCCGGAATAAACATAACCGGCATAATTTCTATCAAAAAATCTGCTGCTGCCTTTACCTGATGTACCTTTAACATCCCCGTAGTCAGCGCCACAAGCATAAGTACCAGGCCATATACACTTGCAGGAATAGGCAGGGGAATCAGAATACGCAGCAGCTCTCCAAGCAGGGAAATAAACAAAATAATGGCAAATTGCCGCAAATATTTCATATGAAAACCTCTTTTCTTTTGTCTGAATCTCATGTCACCCATTCATTATAGGCATTCTGAAAAATGAAGTCAACTTTTTCTCTCTGGAAATATGGACAAAGTTATCCCACTGTGATGGCATAAATTCAGAATTATTACCTAAAATATACAAAAAAGGAGTTTAAAGCCATGAATGTAAAAGAACGTTTTTTGAAATATATTTCTGTTGATACAACCTCAGACCCTTCTTCTACAACCTTTCCAAGTACTAAAAGCCAGTTGGATTTTGCTGCTTCTCTGGTAAAAGAAATGAAGGAAATGGGACTTATAGATGTAAGCTGTGATGAAAATGGCTATGTTTTTGGCACCATTCCTGCTACCATTGAAAATTATCAGGGGCCTGTACTGGGATTTATTTCTCATATGGACACAGCTCCCGCCTCTTCTGGAGCAAACATTTGTCCCCGCATAATTGAAAACTATGATGGAAAAGAAATTGTTCTGAATCAGGAAAAAAACATTCTTATGAGTCCCGCAGAATTTGAAAATTTGAAAAAATATCAGGACAGGATTTAATTGTCACAGACGGAACCACCTTATTAGGAGGTGATGACAAGGCCGGTCTTGCAGAAATTCTCACAGCAGCAGAATATTTCCTTACGCATCCGGAAATTCCCCATGGTACTATCCGTGTTGGATTTACTCCGGATGAAGAAATTGGCCAGGGCGCTGACCGGTTTGATGTGGAGCGCTTTGGCGCTGACTTTGCCTACACCATGGACGGAGGGGAATGCGGGGAACTGGAATACGAAAACTTCAATGCAGCCGAAGCTATGGTTGAAATTACAGGATTAAGTATCCATCCCGGTTCTGCAAAAAATAAAATGAGAAATGCATTGAGCCTTGCTATGGAATTTGAAGGTCTTATGCCTCCAGCTCAGAAACCAGAGCATACAGAGCACAGAGAAGGCTTCATTCATCTGGATACTATGAAAGGTTCCGTGGAGCATGCCACTATGGAATATATTATCCGCGATCACGATAAGAACCTGTTCCAGAAGAAAAAAGAAATTATGACACAGGCAGCTTCCTATATGAATCAGAAATATGGGGAAGGCACGGTAGATTTGCAGATTGAAGATTCTTATTTCAATATGAAAGAAAAAATCGAACCTCATATGCACCTTGTGGATAGTGTCCTGTCCGTTTATGAAAAGCTGGATATTCAGCCAAAGGTAGTTCCTATCCGGGGCGGCACAGATGGCGCCAGACTTTCCTACATGGGTCTGCCTTGTCCAAACCTTGGAACCGGAGACCACAACTGCCACGGTCATTTTGAATTTGTATGTGTTCAGTCCATGGAGAAATGTGTAGAAGTAATTGTGGAGTTGGGAAAACGTTACGCAGAATTTGAACTATAACAATAAAATCCGCGACATACACTGCTACAAGTCTATGTTGCGGATTTTCTTATGCAAGAAACTTATTTTGTTTTTAATACTTCTTCAATTTCTTTCCTCTTTGGCATTACACGCAAAGCACCTTTTCTCGTAGTAATAATTGAGGCTGCCGCATTTGCAAATTCCAGCATACCGGAAACTTCTTTTTCTGTTCTCCCATGAATACCATTCTCTAATATAAAATTCAACATACAGCCACAAAATGTATCTCCGGCTCCTGTTGTCTCTATGGTATTCTCCTGCAAAAAAGCCCTGCCTTCTGCTGTCTTTCCTTCAAAAAAAGCCTTGCTTCCATGTTTTCCCATGGTTGCACAAAGGAATGGGATTTTATACTCTTCCAGAATCTTTTTCACTCCCAGGTCAACATCCGCTTCCCCTGTCATAAAGAAAATTTCTTCCTCCGAAATTTTCAGAATATCACACTGGCTGAGCCCAAAAGATATTTTCTCTTTTGCTGTCTCCATATTTTCCCAAAGGGGAGGACGTAAATTAGGGTCAAAGGAAATAAGTGCACCGATCTTCTTTGCTTCTTTCACTGCATAGCAGGTAGCTTCCTCTACATCCGGATGGGTCATAGACAAACTTCCAAAATGAAAAATCTTTGTATTCCTCAGAAGTTCCCCTTTTATTTCTTCTTTTCTCAGTTTCATATCTGCTCCCGGGTTGCGATAAAAGGAAAAATCCCGTTCCCCATCTGAAGCTGTCTGAACAAAAGCCAGGGTTGTATGTACCTTTGTATCATAGCAGATTCCTGCTGTAGAAATTCCCTGCTCCCTTACTGCTGTTTCCAGCATGTGTCCAAAAGAATCCTGTCCTATTTTTCCTATAAAAGCAGTTTCTTTTCCAAGATTCTGAAGCATTGCCAGTACATTACAAGGGGCGCCTCCCGGGTTTGCTTCATATAAAGGATTTCCCTGTGTACTGATACCGCTGCAGGTAAAATCCACAAGTAACTCTCCAAACGCTGTTACATCCATTTCTATCCCCTGCCTATTTTACAATATCGTATTTTTCCACATTAACCCTTGCACTACCCTGGCAGTTGAACAAAATTTCATCTGCATCTATTGGTGTACAGATAACAGTGCTGGCTACCTGCTCTCCATCATTAATAAACAACTCAATGGACTGTTTGTCTATAATAAAACGGAGTTTTAAATTTTCCTGCTTTTCTAACAGTTTCCAGGTTCTTCTGCAAACCACATCTCTTATTACGCCACAATATGTCCTGTCCACTTCCATGGTCTGCTTTTCCGAATCATATACAAAACTTGTAGTATATTCATCATTATGTGCCAGGTCTATCTGAAATTGTTTAAAATCACCGCCACAGATTTCTACTGTTAAATCCAGAGTTCTTCCCTTAATTCCCTCAAACTGTTGTTCGCCTTCTATTAGCTGGTTGGCATAACAACATGAATTTGCCCGGTATTTTTCTAATTCTTTCACTGGATTTTGATATAAATGACCATTTATATATCTCAATTCCCTTGGAATTGTGGTCATTCCCTGCCATTTCTGTTCATCTGGTATCATACAGGAATCCCATGATTTCATCCAGGCAATTAAGATTCTCCGTCCATCCGGAAGTTCTGTGGTCTGAGGCGCATAATAATCCAGCCATAATCTAAGGATTTTGCCTCTTCTTTATGAAACTCATGTGTTTCTTCATTATATTCTCCTGCGAAAAATACAGAGTTATTACCACTGTGAAACTCATACTTCTGCGCTTTCATATTCTGAGGAGAGCATACTAAAAAATGTACCCCGTCCAACTGGAAAAAGTCGGGACATTCCCACATGGTTCCCATGGTTCCTGTTGTATTTTCCGCCAGAATAGTTTCAAATTTCCAATCTTCCAGATTTTTACTGGAAAAAAGTACTACCTGTCCTTTTTTCTGTACATTTTTATTTCCTGCCACAAGATAATAAGTGTCACCATTTTTCCAGACTTTTGGATCTCTGAAATCAATCCTGCTGCATTCTTCCGGCAGCATATCTCCTGTAATAACCGGATTTTTCCTGCCTTTTTCATAATTTAAACCATCTCCAAAAGCAATACACTGATTTTGTCTGTTGTCTTCTGTCACACCAGTATAAATCAAAACATGCTTTCCATCTGCTTCCACTGCACTTCCAGAAAAACAGCCTGCTTTATCATACTCCATATCCGGTGCCAATGCTACTGGAAGCTGCTCCCAGTGAATCATATCTTCTGAAACGCTGTGTCCCCAGTGCATGGGACCCCATTCCCTGCTGTAAGGATGGTACTGATAAAACAAATGCACCTTACCCTGGTAAAAGGAGAAGCCATTTGGATCATTCATCCATCCGATAGGAGGCGCCACATGAAACAATGGCTTTTCCTCTTCCGGTATTTCATTTTTGTTTTTTGCTTCGTATTCCTGCGCTTTCTGCAATTCTAAACTCATAGTATCCTCCTATTCTGTACACTGTTTATTTGTTTAAAGATGCCTGATACTGATCAAAATATTTCTGCTTAATGCTCAGATAATCCGATAAACCATACTGTTCCATTTTCTTTAAGTAATCATCCCACTCTTCCTCAATTCCTCCATTGAGAATCCAATCCGCCTTCTTTTGTTCTGCATATTTCTTAATATCAGTGTCATACTGTGAAACCTTATTCGTATCTTCAATACTCATAAATACATTGGGATATACATATTTGCTGTTCATATCCTCCAAATAGGTTTCATGCATATTATCAAGGCGCCACTTTGCATCTGCAGGCTGTGTCACATAAACATCATAATATTCGTTCAGAATTGCCAGAGGTCCGTTTACTGACTGCGCCTCACGCACTTCTACCGGAGACTGATCTCCTAAATCCATGTGTCGGAGCATTTTCTCTCCTTTGTCATTGGTACTCATTTCAAAGATATTAAAAGAATCTTCCTCACCATAAGTTCCCCAGTTGTTTTGCGGAGACTGAATAGGCGCATACATCTGGTCAATCCAGGAAGCAGCTAATGCAGTATTTCTGCAGCTTGTAGTAAGAACACATCTTCCCCTGTCAAATCCGCTTGTCTCACTGTTATTTTGTCTCGTAACATTTACCAGTCCATCAGGACCTGCAAGGGCCGGAAGCATGACATAATCTGAGTAATTATCAATATTAGAAATATCCCAGGTAAAACACAATCCATATCTATGACTTTTTCCTTTTGCCACATAGGTACTCCATTCCTGTGTAAAAGCTTCCGGATCTACCAAATCCTGCTCTACTAAACTATGCAGCCACTGGATTCCTTCTTTCCAGCCTTCCTGCACTGTGGTATAGATAACTTCCCCTTCATCTGTTACTGCAAAGTGGTCTCCAGTATCTCCATATCCTTCTCCAAATCCGTTGATTAAAATTCCTGGATCCTGGTCACCATTATTAATAATAAAGGACATGGGAAGCACATCTCCTTCTATATCAAACTCTGCTTCCAATTCTTTTGCATGATCACGAAATGCAATAAGGACCTCTTCCAGCTCCTGTGTTGTTTCTGGAATTTCCAGCTTCAAATAATCCAGCCACTTTTTATTAATATATGGAATATTTCCAATGGCCTGAATTGCTTCTTTTCCCTGACCTAATTGTTCAATCCAGGGAAAAGAATAAATATGTCCGTCTGGCGCAGTACACATAGTTCTATATTCCGGATATTGTTCAAATACTGACTGCAGATTGGGCATGTATTTATCAATAAGATTTTCCAATGGAATAATAATTCCCTGTTTTGCATAACGTAAAAGATCATAATCACTCATTCCTGCATTAAAAAGCCCGTCCGGTAAATTTCCAAACTGCGCCAGCGCTAAATTTTTCTTATCAGCAAACTGGTCTGCCACAAAGCAGGTCCAGTCAATATGTACATTTGTCTGTTCTTCCAGTCTCTTAAAAATTGCTCTCTCATTGGGATCCTGGGTGGATGTTGCAGGCGCATTTGTAATAAAAGACAGTTCTGCTTTTTCCTCCAATGGAAATGTCACTTCCTCAATGGGCGTATCTGGATTAACCTCTGCTTTCATCCTGTCTTCTTTGCTACATCCTGCCATACTACATACACATATCAGGGAAAGACCGACTGCGATGAAAGATTTCATTTTATTCTTCATATCTTACCTCCTGCACTTAACCTTTAACGGAACCAATCATAATACCTTTGTCAAAATATTTCTGGAAAAACGGATACATCAGAAGCAGCGGTAAACTGGATACAACAATGGTTGCGTATTTCAAAAGTTCTGCTACTTTAGCCATTTCTGCAGTGCTCTGAATATCAGCAATCATTCCCGGCTGCGGTGTGTTTTGTACCAGAATCGAACGTAATACCAACTGAAGTGGCTGTAAATCCGCATCATTTAAATAAATCATTGCATCAAAATAACTATTCCACATTCCTACAAAGGACCATAATGCCAGTACTGCTATGATTGGTTTGCACACAGGGAGCAAAACCTTGAAGAAATGCTGAATTTCATTGGCGCCGTCAATAGCAGATGCTTCCCGCAGTTCTTTTGGTGTAGACTGATAATATGTTCTTGCCAGAATCATATTCCATACATTGAACGCACCAGGAAGCAAGATAGCCCAGATTGTATTCACCAGATGCAACTGATTAACTAAAATAAAAGTAGGAATCAATCCGCCTCCGAAAAACATGGTAATCAGAAAAATAGTATTAAAAAAATTTCGTCCTACTAATTCCTTTTTTGACATAGGATATGCTGCCAACAAGGTTATAAAAACAGAAATAATGGTAAAAACAATGGAATAAAAGAATGAGTTCCCAAATCCTCTCCATATCATATCATTCTCCAGCACACGATGGTATGCGTCCAATGTCCAGTCTTTTATATGAAAACTAATTCCCTGATTGTTGAGTACATTCGGATCCATAAAAGAAGCAACGACTACATATACCAAAGGAATCAGAATTGCAAGAACAAACAGCCCCAGGAGTGTATATCCGCTTCCCAGTATAACTTTGTCGGATGTTCCAAGCTTCATTTTTCTTTTTGTTTCCATTTTTACACCTCCTATAAACCTTCACCATCATTAAGTTTCTTCACAATCCAGTTTACTGCAATTAAGAGAATCACATTGATTACAGAATTAAACAGACCGACTGCAGTAGAATATCCATAATCTCCATTGAGCAAACCAATTCTGTATACATACGTGGAAAGAATTTCTGAGGCTGGAAGGTTCATATCAGTCTGCAATGCATAAGCCTTTTCAAATCCAATACTCATAATATTTCCTGCCTGTAAAATAAACTGAATTACAATAATGTTTTTAATAGCCGGCAGTTCCACATACCAAATCTGCTGAAAAATGTTGGCCCCATCTACAATGGCAGCTTCCTCCAATTCTTTACTTGCATTAGATAATGCGCTGTATACATAATAGAAGCCCATCCTGCACCCTGCCAGATACCACTGGCTATATAAATTGTTCTAAAGGCTTCCGGCATGGTCATCCAGTTGGTATTAATTCCAAGTACCTGATTAATAGGACCCACAGGAGACAGGAACATACGAACCATACCACAAAGTACGATAACGGAAATAAAGTTTGGTGCATAAATCAATAATTGAATTTTCTTCCGAATTCCTGCTTTCCGAATACGGTTTAATAACAACGCTAAAATAATCGGAATGGGAAATCCCCATAGCAACCCATAGGCGCTCAGTTTCAACGTGTTCATAAGATAATCCATAAAATCCGGTGAAGATAAAAAGCGCTGAAAATACTCAAGCCCTACCCATTCACTTCCGAATACACCATCAATGACATTATAATCTTCAAATGCAATAAGGACTCCACTCATGGGAATGTACTTGAAGATAATGGTCAAAAGAAAAGCCGGCATTAAAAAAACAATATAAAGATGCCAGTTTTTCTTGACATACTGCAGCTTCTGCCTGGGTGTCTGCTTAATAACACCTGATTTTTTCTTTGTAAAAGTATTCATTTTTCTTTTCCCTCCATTTTCTAAAATGTATTGAACCGCCCTGAATAGCCGGTAAAGTAACCGGTTACTTTAATTTGATACTACCTCAGTTTTTCTCATTTGTCAATAGATTTGAGCCGTCCCCGTCAGCATAGACACCTAAAACGAAAGAATTCTATCCTGTTCTTAGTTTTTCTTGATTTTCCTCATTTTTTTATCCATTCAGGCTGGCAGGATACTCTTTTCTAGGCCTGCTGTGC
>ENA-OQAA01000341-OQAA01000341.1-human-gut-metagenome-genome-assembly--contig:-NODE-341-length-33346-cov-4.140673_pt1 | contig 33346 bp, 22 predicted proteins | sample MGYA00242489_ERZ504515 | MGnify/ENA primary metagenome ERZ504515 (study PRJEB26092, sample SAMD00036237) | human gut metagenome | host: Homo sapiens | study: EMG produced TPA metagenomics assembly of... | reverse complement strand
CGGAAGAAGATTACTATGAAGAATCAGAAGAAGTGATCGAAGAACCGGAGGAAGATTACTATGAAGAATCAGAGGAAGTGATCGAAGAACCGGAAGAAGATTACTATGAAGAGTCAGAAGAAGTGATCGAAGAGCCGGAAGAAGATTACTATGAAGAGTCAGAAGAAGTGATTGAAGAACCGGAAGAAGATTACTACGAAGAAGCGGATGAAGTGATCGAAGAGGCGGAAGGAAACGCAGATGACGAGTATTTCTTCGGGGAAGATGACGCGGAAGAGATTCAGGACATTGAGGATGAGTTCACAGTAAATCCTGATTATTCGGGAGAGGATGACGACAGAGAGATTCCTGATGATGACGAGCCGATCGACATTATGTCGGCGACGACACCGCTTAGCCGTAAAGAGACTGCGAAGCTGATTGCGACAGGTAAGACTGCGCCGCTTCCGCTCGATGAGATCTCGGATGCATTGTCAATGGATACCGGTTTTGTCGTACATGGAAGATATGACCTTGAGATGCAAAGCGGTATCGGAACGAGAGCCGGACTTACAGAGGAACAGAAGAAACTGTTTTCTTACTTTGTTCCGGTGCGCGGAATGAGCGAACAGCTTGTCGATGTGCTTGAGCAGGATAAGAACTGTACGAACAGAAAAGGGACTTCGAGAACGGGCAACTTGCTTATCATTGGAAATAAAGGCAACGGAAAAACGGTTCTTCCGTTGACGTCGTGAAAGCGATCCAGAAGCAAAGAGACATCCGTCAGGGCAAGGTCGCGATCGTGACAGGAGATTCTCTGAATAAGAAGAAGATCAGCGATATTGTCGAAAAACTTTACGGCGGCGCTCTGATCATTGAGAAAGCGTCCAAAATGAATGAAAAGACAGTTGCGCGTCTTAATAAAGCGATGGAGCAGGATACAGGCGAGATGCTGATCGTCTTGGAAGAGCAGAGAAAGCCGCTTGACAGACTGTTGTCATCGAACAGAGAATTCAGGAAAAAATTCACATCAAGACTGGAAGTGCCGATTTTCATCAACGATGAGCTTGTTACGTTCGGTCAGACGTATGCGAAAGAAAACGGATATCACATTGACGAGATGGGAATTCTTGCGCTGTATAGTAAAATTGATTCTCTGCAGAGGGAAGATCATTTTGTGACGGTTGCGGAAGTGAAAGAAGTTATGGATGACGCGATCCGTCATTCTCAGAAGGCGTCCGCGAAGAAATTGATGCGGAAAGTTTTTGGAAGAAATACAGACGAGTCAGACCGTATTATTCTTTCTGAAAAAGATTTTAATATATAAAGAAGCACGATAATAGACTATAATTTAAAATGTGTGCATAAATAGACAAAATACAAGAGAAACGGGCGGGAAAGAGCTGTCTGTTTCTCTTTATTTTTTGGACGGAATCAAGTATAATGAAACTATCACGGAAGCGGGCAGAAACGCTTCGATATTTTATTATGAGGAAACGGCGAGGTGGGCTTTTATGGCAAGGAGAAAAGGTGCGGGCAGAAACGCGGCAAAAAGTGCAGGCAAAGGCATCGTGAATCATGCAGCCGGCGGTATGGCGGGCAGTGCGGTGAAAAAGGCGTCAGGCGGCGCAAGCCGGAACAGGGCGAACAGTCCGGCGAAAAACACTGCGGCGGATGCGGCAAGTATGAAAGCGAATGAACATGCCTATGAGATAGGAGAATTGGATCATTACCTGTTTGGTCAGGGAAACCATTACGAGATCTATAAAAAATTAGGCGCACATAAAGTAGTGAACGACAAAACGGAGGGCGTTTATTTCGCGGTATGGGCGCCGAATGCGAAGAATGTGTCTGTAGTCGGGGAATTTAATGACTGGAATTTGGAAAGAGACAGAATGGAGCGTCAGGAGCCTCTAGGTATTTATGTGAAGTTTGTACCGGAAGCGAAAGAAGGACAGCTTTATAAGTTCTGTATTGAGACGCAGAAAGGCGAGCTTCTTTATAAGGCGGATCCGTTTGCAAATTATGCGGAGCTTCGTCCGGGAACGGCGTCTCGTATTACGGATCTTTCCCGTATAAGATGGACGGATGACGCATGGATGAAAGCGCGGAAGACATGGAATCATAAGAAGAATCCGATGTCGATCTATGAAGTTCATATGGGTTCGTGGATGCGTCACCCGGGAAGGGAAGATGAAGGATTCTACACATACAGAGAGTTCGCCGAGGCGATCGTAAAATATGTAAAAGAGATGGGATACACTCATGTAGAACTGATGGGCATTGCAGAGCATCCGTTTGACGGTTCGTGGGGATATCAGGTTACGGGATATTATGCGCCGACTTCAAGATACGGAAGTCCTGAAGATTTTGCATATCTGGTTGACCTTCTGCATAAAAACAATATAGGAGTGATTCTTGACTGGGTTCGGCGCATTTTCCGAAAGATGCTCACGGGCTTGCTGATTTTGACGGAACTCCGACATTCGAGTATGCAGATCCAGACTCGGAGAACATCCGGATTGGGGAACGAAAGTATTTGATTACGGAAAAGCGGAAGTGCGCAACTTCCTGATTGCAAACGCATTATTCTGGATCGAACATTTCCATGTGGACGGGCTCCGTGTGGATGCTGTTGCGTCGATGCTCTATCTTGATTACGGAAAACAGGACGGACAGTGGGTCGCGAACAAATACGGAGGCAACGAGAATCTTGAGGCGATCGATTTCTTTAAACATTTGAATTCGGTTGTTCTGGGACGGAACAAAGGCGCTGTGATGATCGCGGAAGAATCGACGGCATGGCCGAAGGTGACAGGATCGCCCGAAGACGACGGCCTTGGTTTCAGCCTGAAATGGAATATGGGATGGATGCACGATTTTACGGAGTACATGAAACTTGATCCGTATTTCCGTAAAAATGCACATCATATGATGACGTTTGCGATGCAGTATGCATACAGTGAAAATTATATTCTTGTGTTGTCGCATGACGAAGTTGTTCATCTGAAGTGTTCGATGATCAATAAAATGCCGGGACTTGGGTTCGATAAATTTGCCAACCTAAAAGCAGGCTATGCGTTTATGATGGGCCATCCGGGAAAGAAACTTCTGTTCATGGGTCAGGAATTTGCACAGCTTAGAGAATGGAGCGAAAAGAGAGAGATCGATTGGTTCCTGCTCGCCGAACCTGAGCACAGAGATATTCAGAACTGGTATCGGGATCTGCTTCATTTGTATAAAAACAATAAAGCTCTTTATGAAATGGACAATGATCCGGCGGGATTTGAGTGGATCAATGCGGATGATATTTTCAGAAGTATTTACAGCTTTGTAAGACATTCCAAGAATAAAGAAAAGAATTTGCTTTTCGTCTGCAACTTTACTCCTGTGGAAAGAGAAGATTACAGAGTCGGCGTTCCGACGAGGAAAACGCTGAAGCTTGTTTTGAACAGTGATGAGGAAAAGTACGGAGGAAAAGGGGAAAAACGTCCGCTTACTTACAAACCGGTGAAAAAGGAATGCGACGGTCAGGCGTATTCGATCGCATACCCGCTTCCGGCCTATGGTGTGGCAGTGTTTGAGTATTAAGATGTCAGGCAGCTTCTGACTTGAAACCGGAACCCCATTGGATTTAACCGGTGGGCGGTTCACTATTATATAAAAGGTAAAAAATGCAGAGCAAACTGCCGCAAAGTAGATGGGGGATTTTTTGAAATAGCCTGTCTGTTTTGCGGCGGTTTTGTTTTTACCGGCAAAGTGAGGAGGAACAGCAGATGAAAAATTATTCGGAAGATCCGAACAGACAGTATCATATACAAACTGCAAAAGGGGAAATCGGGAAGTACGTCATTATGCCCGGAGATCCGAAAAGATGTGTGAAGATCGCGCAATATTTAGATAACCCGGTGTTGATTGCAGATAACAGAGAGTATGTGACATATACAGGAACGCTCGATCAAGTGAAGGTAAGCGTTACATCTACGGGAATAGGAGGACCGTCGGCAGCTATTGCAATGGAAGAACTTTGTAGGTGCGGTGCGGATACGTTTATCAGGATCGGAACTTGCGGCGGAATGCAGACAGATGTGAAAAGCGGAGATATCGTTGTGTCAACAGGGGCAATCAGGATGGAAGGAACGAGCAGGGAGTATGCGCCGATCGAATTTCCGGCAGTGCCCGATCTGACAGTGACGAATGCGCTTGTGAAAGCTGTTAAATCAAAAGGATATCCGTTCCATACGGGAGTTGTACAGTGCAAAGATTCGTTTTACGGTCAGCATGAACCGGAGAGAAAGCCGGTAGGCTACGATCTGCTTCATAAGTGGGAGGCGTGGAAACAACTCGGCTGTCTTGCCTCGGAAATGGAATCGGCGGCTCTGTTTGTTGTGGCGAGCAGCTTGGGGTGCGGGTCGGCTCGTGTTTTCTTGTGATCGCGAATCAGGAACGTGAGAAAGCAGGACTTGAGAACCCGGTAGTGCACGATACGGACATGGCGATCCGGGTGGCAGTGGACGCGATCCGCAGATTGATTTCCGAAGAACGGAAAAAAGAGTAGAATGCATATAAAGAAAATGACAACGAGAAGAAAAGAGCGGGAGAAAAGAAAAACGGAAAAATGAATGGGGGAGATAAGACGGGAAAATAAATGAAAGAAAATAAACGCGAGAAAAGAAATGAGGGGAAAAAGCGGGAAAAATAAGTGAAAGAAAATAAATGCGGAAAATAAAGAGAGGAAATAAACGGTCAAATGAAGGATATGAATGAAAAAGAAATTTTACGGCATGTGGATCACACATTGCTGTCGCAGGAAGCTGTGTGGGATGAGATTCGTCAGGTATGTGATGATGCGGTGAAATATGATACGGCGTCAGTCTGTATTCCTCCAAGTTATGTGAAGCAAGCGGCGGAATATGTAGGCGGAAGAGTTCCGATTTGTACTGTGATCGGTTTTCCGAACGGTTACGAGACGACTGCCGTAAAGGAATTTGAGACAAAAGATGCGATCGCAAACGGAGCGGATGAGATCGATATGGTTATCAATATCGGATGGCTGAAAGACAGAAAATACGATCAGATCGAAGAAGAAATCCGCATTCTGAAAAATGCGTGCGGCAGTAAAGTTCTTAAAGTGATCATAGAAACATGTCTTTTGACAGATGAAGAAAAAGTGAAAATGTGTGAGATCGTCACTCGTTCGGGAGCGGATTATATTAAAACGTCCACAGGTTTTTCAAAAGCAGGCGCGACTTTTGACGATATCAGCCTGTTTGCGGATCATGTCGGCGGTAACGTGAAGATGAAAGCGGCGGGCGGCATTTCCTCGATGGAAGACGCGGAAAAGTTTCTGGAGCTTGGGGCAGACAGACTCGGAACGAGCCGCATTGTAAAAATCGTGAAAACGGAAGAAGAAAACCCGGCGGAAGGAACTTGTGAAATGGAATTATCGCAGGGAATGATCGCAAAGTTAATTGAGACAGCGACTGCACAACTGGCGTATTCATACAGTCCCTACTCGGGATTTAAAGTAGGCGCAGCTCTTTTGGCTGAAAGCGGCAGGATCTATACCGGATGCAATATAGAAAATTCTGCATTTTCACCGACAAATTGTGCGGAGAGAACTGCGTTTTTTAAGGCGGTGAGCGAAGGAGAAAGGAAGTTTCGCGCAATTTGCATCATCGGTGGAAAAGATATTTCAGAAACAGTATGTACGCCTCCTTGCGGAGTGTGCCGTCAGGTTATGGCAGAATTTTGCGATCCGAAGAAGTTCAAGGTGATATTGGCATCAGGCAGGGAAAAGTATAGAATCCTTCGGTTGGAAGAACTTTTGCCGTTTGGGTTTGGGTCGGAGTATCTGTAGGAACGATTGACAAGAAAAAGAAAACATGACATAATAAATTAACCAAAAGGTTAATGTGAGGGTGATGTATTGAGTGGAAATAACATATGCGAATGGAAAAGTTGAAAAATACTTTAAAGATTATAAAAAGATGCAAAAGAAACTGCCTTTTGAGTGGGTGAAAACAATAAAAAAGCATATGGACAGACTAAAAGCGGCGGAATGTTTTGGAGATTTTTTGAAATTGAGATTAGGAAAGCCTGAACAGTTAGAAGGATGCGAAAGTATTCGATATTCGTTGCATGTAGCGGCAAATGTAAGATTGATTATCGAGCCGAATGCCGAACAGGATACGGTTATGATTTGTACGGAAATAGAAGTGGAAGGAGTGAGTGATTATCATGGCAGCAAAGAAAATTGGTATATCCCGTGATTTAATAATTCACCCGGGAGAAACGATTGCAGACGTCTTGGAAGAACGTGGAATCACACAGAGTGAACTGGCGTCGAGTGCAGGCGTTTCTCCGGCTTACGTAAGCAATGTTATTGCCGGAAAGAAAGGGATATCTGCAAACTTTGCCAGAGGATTAGAGTATGCAATCGGAGTACCAAAGTCTTTTTGGCTGAATCTTCAGGCGAACTATGAGGCGGAACTTTTGGAAGCAAATGAATTACAGACGATTACGGAAGAAGAGCGTATCGTGAGGGAAGACTTAAAAGAAATTGTGAAATACTTTAGAGAAAGAGGCATGATGCCTAGTCGTGAAAATAAAGATGATTCGATACTTTCTCTTCGTAAAATTCTGCAGATTAGTAATTTGGTAAATTTAAATGAAATAATTCCCGGGGGAGCATTTCGGATGTCCGGAAACTTATCGGTAAATAGAAATGTGTTGGGGGCATGGATTCGTTTGTGTCAAATTTTGGAGAATAATCAAAATGTTTCAACAAAGTTTGAAGTAGAGCATATAAACGAATTGATAGGTAAAATAAAAAATGTTATGTGTCAGAAGAATGTGGATTTTCAAAATCATTTGAAAACTGTATTGGGAGAATATGGCATAGATTTTTCTGTTGTGAAAAATTTTAGAGGAGCGCCTGTGCAAGGGTATATTTTTCGGCGGAGCGATGGGGTGTATCAAATGGTTTTGACGATAAGGGGAGCGTTTGCGGATATTTTTTGGTTTTCTTTATTTCATGAACTGGGACATATTGTAAATGGAGATATAGGTAAAAGTATTAAATTTATAGATGACGGGAGTGATGTGGATAAGGAGACGGCAGCAGATCTTTTTGCGAGAGATAGACTTTTGTCACCGGAGAGTTATGCAAGTTTTATCCAAAAAGGAGACTTTACATTTGAAGCAATCTGTAGTTATGCACGGACTCAGAATGTGATGCCTTACATTGTTATCGGAAGACTTCAAAAGGAGAAATATCTGGATTATCATCAGTATAGTAATTACAAATTGCGGTATAAATGGGGAGACTGTTCATAAGAATAAAGTGGATACAGTATTGATTTATTGGGAATAAGGGCAAGATATAAGAGTGTTGTACAGGGAGATGGGATAATGGAAATGTATAAAAGAATATTTGTAATCGTTCTTGATTCTCTCGGGATCGGGGCGATGCCGGATGCGGCTCGGTTCGCAGATGAAGGCGCGGATACGTTCGGACATATTTTGGAGAAAACAAAAACTTTGAATATTCCGAATCTTCGCAGGCTTGGGTTTCTGAACTTAAAGTGCGGCGGAGATATGAAAGGCGTCGAGTCTCCCGAGGGGCGCTTCATGCGGATGCGGGAAGCGAGCAACGGAAAAGATACGATGACCGGACACTGGGAGATGATGGGGATTAAAACGGAAAAGCCGTTTCGGACTTTTACGGAACATGGATTTCCGGCAGAATTGATCAAGGAGCTGGAGAAACAGTGTGGGAAAAAGGTGATCGGAAATAAAAGCGCGAGCGGTACTGAGATTATAGAAGAGCTGGGCGAGGAAGAGATTCGTACAGGATCTATGATCGTGTATACGTCGGCGGATTCGGTTATGCAGATCTGCGGAAATGAAGAGACTTTCGATCTGGAAGAACTGTATCGGTGCTGTGAGACTGCAAGGCGGATCACGATGAAAGATGAATGGCGCGTAGGAAGGGTGATCGCAAGACCGTATATCGGAATGAAAAAAGGTGAGTTTAAAAGGACGAGCAATCGGAGAGACTACGCGTTGAAGCCGCCGGCGCCCACTGTTTTAAATGCTCTGAAAGATGCGGGGAATGATGTGATCGGCGTGGGAAAGATTCATGACATTTTCTGCGGGGAAGGGATTACGAAAACATATCATTCGGAAAGTTCCGTTCATGGGATGGAACAGACGATCGATGTGTGCAAAGAGGAATTTACGGGACTGTGTTTTGTAAACCTTGTTGATTTTGACGCATTATGGGGGCATCGGAGAAATGTAGAAGGGTATGGCAAAGAGATCGAAAAGTTTGATGAGAAACTCGGCGTTTTGCTGGAATGTCTTTCGCAGGATGATCTATTGATCCTGACCGCAGATCACGGGAATGATCCGACATACAAGGGAACGGATCATACGAGAGAGTATGTTCCTTTCCTTGCATACAGCAAAAGAATGCAGGCGGGAGGTCCGCTTCCGGAAGCAGAGACGTTTGCGGTGATAGGGGCGACTGTAGCAGAGAACTTCGGAGTAGATATGCCGAAAGGAACGATAGGATATTCTGTTTTAAGCAGGCTGCAGCAGTAGTAAACCGTGAAAATGTAAAAAAATCAAAGCGGAAGTAGGATGAAAAACTGTAAAAATGTAAAAAACCGGACAGTTAAAGCTGTGAAAACTTATAGAAATATGAAAAGTTAAAAAGCCGGAAGTCGGAAAAAATGTAAAAAATGAAAAGCCGATGAGAATACAGGATAAAAATATAGGAAAATATAGAGAGAAAAGTGAAAATTAAGGATTGTCGGAAAACTTAATTTATTGTATAATATTCGATTGAGAAAATGAAATGAGAACATGGGACAATACAGGAGGAAGAAAGATGGCAAAAAGAAATGATATCCACAAGGTACTTATCATCGGCTCCGGCCCGATCATTATCGGACAGGCTTGTGAATTCGATTATTCCGGAACACAGGCTTGTAAAGCATTGAGAAATTTAGGATACGAGATTGTATTGGTGAATTCAAACCCGGCGACAATCATGACGGATCCGGAGATTGCTGACGTTACTTATATTGAACCTTTGAATGTTGACAGAATAGAACAAATCATAAAAAAAGAAAGACCTGATGCATTACTGCCGAATCTCGGTGGACAGTCCGGTCTTAATTTATGCTCAGAACTGGCGCAGGCGGGCGTTTTGGAGAAATATAACGTAGAAGTTATCGGCGTACAGGTCGATGCGATCGAGCGAGGAGAAGACAGAATCGAATTTAAGCACACGATGGATCAGCTCGGTATAGAGATGGCTCGAAGCGAGGTTGCATATTCTGTAGACGAGGCTCTTGCGATTGCGGAGAAGCTTGGATATCCGGTAGTTCTTCGTCCTGCTTATACGATGGGCGGCGCAGGCGGCGGTCTTGTATATAATGTAGATGAATTGAAAACAGTATGCGCCAGAGGTCTTCAGGCAAGTCTTGTAGGTCAGGTTCTTGTAGAAGAATCTATCTTGGGATGGGAAGAGCTGGAACTTGAAGTTGTCCGCGACGCAGAGGGCAATATGATCACTGTATGCTTTATCGAAAATATCGATCCGCTCGGCGTTCATACAGGAGATTCTTTCTGCTCCGCTCCGATGCTTACGATCTCAGAAGAAGTTCAGCAGCGTCTGCAGGAAAAATCTCATAAAGTAGTAGATTCTGTTAAGGTGATCGGCGGCTGTAACGTACAGTGGGCGCATGATCCGAAGACAGACAGAGATATCATTATCGAGATCAACCCGAGAACGTCTCGTTCTTCGGCGCTTGCATCGAAAGCGACAGGATTCCCGATCGCGCTTGTATCCGCAATGCTTGCGACAGGCATGACGCTGAAAGATATTCCGTGCGGAAAGTACGGTACATTGGATAAATACGTTCCTGACGGAGATTATGTTGTGATCAAGTTCGCGCGCTGGGCATTTGAGAAATTCAAAGGTGTGGAAGACAAGCTTGGAACACAGATGCGTGCGGTAGGCGAAGTAATGAGCATCGGTAAGAACTTCAAAGAAGCGTTCCAGAAAGCGATTCGTTCTTTGGAGACAGGAAGATACGGACTCGGTCATGCGAAAGATTTTGACGGAAAAACAAAAGAAGAGCTTCTCAAGAGTTTGCGGTATGCGACAAGCGAGCGTTACTTTGTTATCTACGAAGCGCTGAGAAAAGGAGCTTCTGTAGAAGAGATCCATGAACTGACAAAAGTAAAACACTATTTCCTTGAGCAGATGAAAGAGCTGGTGGAAGAGGAAGAGGCTCTGCTTGCGTTTAAGGGAGGTTTGCCGGAAGACAATGCTCTTATCGCGGCGAAAAAAGACGGATTCTCTGATAAATATTTAAGCCAGATTCTTGAAGTGGATGAGGATGAGATCCGCAATAAGAGAATCAGCCTCGGCGTTGAGGAAACGTGGGAAGGCGTTCATGTAAGCGGAACGCAGGACAGAGCATATTACTATTCGACATATAACGGAACGGACAAAAACCCGATCAGTGAAGAGAAACCGAAGATCATGATCTTAGGCGGGGGACCGAACCGTATCGGACAGGGAATCGAGTTTGACTATTGCTGTGTACATGCGTCTCTTGCTTTGAAAAAGCTTGGTTTCGAGACGATCATTGTCAACTGTAACCCTGAAACGGTATCTACAGACTATGACACATCTGATAAACTGTATTTTGAGCCGCTTACACTGGAAGACGTACTGAGCATTTATAAGAAGGAAAAACCGGTCGGAGTGATCGCGCAGTTCGGAGGACAGACTCCGCTGAACCTTGCGGCAGATCTGGAAAGAAACGGCGTGAAGATCTTAGGTACGGCTCCGTCTGTTATCGATCTGGCGGAAGACCGCGATCTGTTCCGTGAAATGATGGATAAGCTTGAGATTCCGATGCCTGAGTCGGGAATGGCTGTTACGGTGGACGATGCTCTTGAAATTGCCGAGAAGATCGGTTATCCGGTTATGGTGCGTCCGTCTTATGTACTTGGCGGCCGTGGCATGGAAGTTGTATATGATGCGGAAAGCATGGTAGGATATATGAAAGCAGCAGTCGGTGTGACACCTGACCGTCCGATTTTGATCGACCGTTTCCTCGGACATGCAACAGAATGTGAAGCAGACGCGATCAGCGACGGCACACATGCGTTTGTTCCGGCGGTTATGGAACATATCGAGCTTGCGGGAGTACATTCCGGAGATTCGGCATGTATTATTCCTTCTAAAAATATTTCGGAAGAAAATGTAAAGACGATCAAAGAATATACGAGAAAAATCGCAGAAGAGATGCATGTGAAAGGTCTTATGAACATGCAGTATGCGATCGAAAACGGAAAAGTGTACGTATTGGAGGCGAACCCTCGTGCGTCAAGAACAGTGCCGCTTGTATCGAAAGTATGTAATATCCGCATGGTTCCGCTTGCCATCGACATTGTGACAAGTGAACTGACAGGAAGACCTTCACCGGTTCCGGCGTTAAAAGAGCAGAACATTCCGTACTACGGAGTAAAAGAAGCGGTATTCCCGTTCAATATGTTCCCGGAAGTAGACCCGCTGCTCGGACCGGAGATGAGATCGACCGGAGAAGTGCTCGGATTGTCCAAATCTTTCGGCGAAGCATTTTATAAGGCTCAGGAAGCAACACAGACAAAGCTTCCGCTTGAAGGTACGGTGCTGATCTCTGTAAGCAATCGTGATAAGCCGGAAGTTGTGGAAGTTGCGGCTGATTTTGCAAAAGCGGGATTCAAGATCATTGCGTCAGACCATACTTGCAGCCTGCTTAAAGAGAACGGAATCGAAGCAGAGAAGATCAATAAGCTTCAGGAAGGCCGTCCGAATATGCTTGATGTGATCACGAACGGAAAAGTTGACATGATCGTGAATACACCGTCAGGAAAAGAAGTAAGAATGACGACAGCTATTTGAGAAAAGCTGCGATCAAAAAGAAGTTCCGTATATGACGACAATGGCTGCTGCGAAAGCTGCCGCAAACGGAATTCTTGCAGTGAAGAAACATGGAAGCAAAGAAGTGAAATCACTTCAGGAAATTCACGGAGAAATTACGGACAAAGAATAGTATGATTCATTAATATAAGACAGGTTTTATGAAGATGCCGGCCGCATTTGCGGTTAGGCATCTTTTGTATAAAATGAAAGATATTTTCCTTTGGCAAATCAATCAGATGGTGTATATGTGAAAAAAATCAATAAAAATAAAGCTAAAATAGCCATATTATACAAAAAGCATAGATAAAAAGAAAAAAATACAAAAGAAGTGATAAAAAGTGTAAATATTATTGGGGGGGGTAATGCTATCATTTATAAGATGATGGGAGTAATGTGGTAAGCACATTCGTACATTACATTTTAAAAAGAAGGAGAGAAGTTTATGAAAAAGAGAATGTTCCATAAGGGAATGGCTGCGGTTCTCGCGGTATCGCTGACAACCGGCGGGGCTCTTCCGTTTATGGCTCAGACGGTTCATGCAGAAGACACTGCGGCAGAGCAGGGGCAGACGCCTGAGAAAAAGAGCGGTACTGTAACTCTTGAGAAGAAGAACGATGGTACGTATGTCTTCGGAAACGAATATCTGAAAAGAACGTTCAGTTTGAGCGCAGACAAAGTATTGTCAACAAAAGAGATTACAAACTATCGTACCGGAACTCCGACTGTGTTCACACCGCAGGCGGGCAGTGAAGAGTTTATAATCAACACGCTTGACAATAATTCCGAAGGGGAAGACAGCGGATTCGTAGCGCCTAAGAAAAAGTTGGAGACGACAGGTTGGAAGGCAACGGCGGACAGCGTTGCAGAGAATGAAGCGCCGAATGGCGGAGCAGACAAGATGTTCGACGGTGATAATAATACATATTATCATTCTAAATATGGGGATGGCGTGGATGCAGCGGTGAAAGAGTATCCGCATAATATTTATGTCGATTTTGGTTCGCAGAAGTCGTTCCAGTCTCTTCGCTATCAGCAGAGAGTGGATCAAAATGGAACTCCCACAGTGAGCGGGCATGTGAAAGGTTATAAGATTTATACCGGGGATAGCATCGATGCTCTGAAAACAACAGACGGTGCAAAACTGGTTGGTCAAGGTTCTTTTGAAAATAAAAAAGAAACATATGTGAACTTGGACGAAAAAGTGACAGCGCAGTATGTTCGTATTGAGTTTGTTGATTGTTATGAACCGTCAGCTGCAAATGTAAGCAAAGACGTAGCCTGCTGTTCGGAATTTGACTTTTTTGAAGATACAGCGACGTTCCCTGTAGTGGATAACGCGACACAGCTTAAGACGAGCGAAATGAAAGTGCAGGGCGAACCTCAACTGACAGAAAAGGACGGAGTGAAAACGCTGACGTTTACGTTTGAGCCGAAGAGAGTAAGAGGTGTAGATTACACGATCAAAGAAGTGATCACGATGAAAGACGGAGATTCTTTCATGAGAAAACACCTCGATATTTCTGTTGGGGAAGGGCAGGCAGAAAAAGCGAAGATCGATTATATCGATCTGGAAAATATGAACATCGCACAGACTGATCTGAAACAGAATGAATACTGGACGATCAGTGACACTATGGCGGACAATCCTGACATGGGCGGAATGAAAGGCGATTATCTGGAGCTTGGACAGCCGTACTATGTAGGTGCGATGTACTGGGGATGTGAGTTCCCGGAGACAGAGAACAAAATTAAAGGTTCTAATTCCTTTATCCGTTACTACTATGGAAAATCATTGAAATCCGATGATAAGTTTGAGTATAACGAAGGAAACGAAAACGGAAAGATGACGACGTGGGACGCTGTCGTAGGAGCTGCCCGAAGCAGAGATTACAGCGTGACACAGAGCGATTTCTATGAATATATCGAGACGATCGCAATAGATACGGAGTTCCGTCAGCAGTACAACTCATGGTACGACAACATGAAGGAGATCACGGACGAGATTATTCAGAAGAGTTTCTTCGAGATTGAGAAAGGATTCACACAGTACGGGATAGCTCCTCTTGATTCTTATGTTGTAGACGATGGATGGACGAATTACAGCTCCTTCTGGGATTTTAATAATAAGTTTCCGAATGAGCTTTACAACTCCAGTCTGCAGGTGAATCAGCTTGCGTCCAACTTCGGACTGTGGCTTGGACCAAGAGGCGGATATGGAACAGAAAGAACGATTGCGAATTGGATTGCAAGTAATGGTTTGGGTTCTGTAAATAATCAATCGGGTGGAGATATTAATATTTCTGATGCGAGATATCTGACGAAATTGAATAAAGATGTTTTCTGCGAGTATCAGGATAAGTTTGATATCAACTACTGGAAACTGGATGGAATGCTCTTAAATCCATCGACAGAGCAGTCCGAATATTATGTGACAGGTAATCCGCTTTATACGATTTCAGAGACATACGAGAGATGGACGGATATTTTTGAAGATATGCGTGACAACAGAGCGGGAAAAGACCTTTGGCTTAATATGACTTCTTACACAAACCCGAGTCCGTGGCACGTTCAGTGGGTGAACAGCGTATGGATGCAGAATACGGGAGATACAGGTTATACGGATAGCTTTAATGCAACGGATGAAGAAGCGATGCTTACATACCGTGACAACGCTTATTATAACTTCTTAAATGAAAGAGAGTGGCAGCTTCCGAACAAATATTTTTATAACCATGACCCGGTTTACGGATTGACTGCAAACGATGCTTATCATAGACCGGATATCAAATATACAGATGATGAGATGAGAAATCACCTGTATATGCTCGGAACGAGAGGAACGGCATTCTGGGAGTATTATTATAGTTACTCCATGTTTGATGACAATAAATGGCAGATCAACGCGGAAGCGGCAAAATGGATCGAAGACAATTTCGACATTCTTCAGAAATCACAGATGTTCGGCGGAAAACCGAATGACGGAAATGTTTACGGATATTCCTGCTGGAACGGAAAAGAGGGAATTCTCTCGATCAGAAATCCGAAGAATGAAGCACAAAGTTATAAAGTAACTTATGACAGACTGATCGGCGTCGGAGAAGATCTCGGAACTGTTTACGGAAAGGTTGTCGTAGGAGATCAGAGACACCAGACAGATGAACCGCTTACATATGGCAAGGAAGTGACATACACGCTTAATCCGAAGGAAGTTTTGATCCTGCAGTTTGGTGAGAAAGATGAAACTCCTGCGAAAATCCTTTCTGTAGAAGGAAACGGAAAAGAAGCAGAAGTTGAATTTGACGAGACGATCCGTACGCCGGAAGCGGGAATGTTTAAGGTAGACGGATACGAAGTGACAAAGGCAGAATTGAAAGCCGACAGACGTACAGTGAAACTGACTTTGGATAAGGAACTGAAAGATGCCCGGACAGTGAGCGTAAGTGTAGACGGCGTGAAAGATACTGTCGGAAATACTTCAAAAGTAAGCGCGCAGAATGATGCGTTTAAAGACGGCATCATAACAGGAGTGATCAGCATGATCTGAAAGACGGAGCTGTATCGACAAAAGCGAAATACTCTGTCGACGGACACGGCGGATTTACTGTAACAGGTAAGATCAAGACAGATTCAAAAGACGTGGTACTTGCAGAGCAGAAAGGCGCTTATAAAGTCGGCATTGACGGCGAAGGATATCTGACGTTTGAGTTTAACAATATGAAGATCACATCGAAATATGATCAGAAGACGGTTGATAAAGCAAACGACAGCTACACAAGCGAGACGAAAGGAATTGCGGCTGACGGTAAAGAGCATCAATTCTCTGCTGTAAAAGAAATTAACGGAATGATCAAACTTTACCTTGACGGAAAAGTGGTTGCTTCAACATACAGCGAAGATAAAGCAAATCCGGAGATCGCAAAAGGCGAAACGATATTTGCGCAGGGTCTGACAAAAGACGAAGTTTCTTATATTACAGTTCTCGACAGATCGCTTGCATATGATGAAGTGAAAGATCTGATCGATACAGAAGATAATGTTGTTCTTGCAAAGAACAATCCGAAAGTAAAAGTTACCGCTTATGATGCAACTGTTAATACGGCAGTGGCAGAGAAACCGGACAGACCGTTTAGCATGGTAAACGACGGCGTGAAGAGTACGGCGAATTATCTGGAGCTGACAGATACGAGCGACAGCCAGAACCATTCCCGTTACGTGCAGTTCGATCTCGGAGACGAGTATGATCTGATGAAGATCCATATGACAAGATACTGGGATGGTTCAAGAAAATACGGACCGACAGTGATCCAGTTAAGTACAGACGAGAACTTTGCGGCAGACAAAACGACAACGGTATATAACTCCGATAAAGACAATGTACATAAACAGGGCGCGGGCAAAGATGAGTTTTATGTCGAGACGGCAGCAGGCAAAGAGATGTGGAACGCAGAAAACAGTGAACCTGTAACAGCTCGCTACATCCGTGTCTATGTAAACGGAAGAGAAAATAATCAGGGTACGTCTGATCATATCGTCGAGTTCGAGGCTTACGGTGCGAAAGACGGCGGAGCGATCATCCGTCCGGACAGACCGGAAGAGCCGGAGAAACCGGTACTTACAGGCGTGACAGCGTCAGTTGAAAAGGCAGAACTGAAAGTCGGCGAGACAACAAAGGCAACAGCAACGATCATGCCGGAAGGTGCAGAAGGCGTAGAGCTTGCATGGACGTCTTCCGATGATAAGATTGCAACAGTAGATAAGGACGGAAACGTTAAGGCGGTTGCAGAAGGAACGGCAACGCTGACTGTAACGGCGACACAGGGAAGCGGAGACGGCGCGGTAACAAAAACAGCTACTGTGGATGTAACGGTAATAAAAGACGGCGGAACAGATCCGGAACCGGAGAAACCGGTACTTACAGGCGTGAAAGCGTCAGTTGAAAAGGCAGAACTGAAAGTCGGCGAGACAACAAAGGCAACAGCAACGATCATGCCGGAAGGTGCAGAAGGCGTAGAGCTTGCATGGACTTCTTCCGATGACAAGATTGCGACAGTAGATAAGGACGGAAACGTTAAGGCGGTTGCAGAAGGAAAAGCAACGCTGACTGTGACAGCGACACAGGGAAGCGGAGACAGCGCGGTAACAAAAACAGCTACTGTGGATGTAACGGTAATAAAAGACGGCGGAACAGATCCGGAACCGGAGAAACCGGTGGTACTTACAGGCGTGAAAGCGTCAGTTAAGAAAGCAGATCTGAAAGTCGGCGAGACAACAAAGGCAACAGCGAAGATCACACCGGAAAAGGCAGAAAATGTAACATTTGCATGGGCTTCTTCCGATAAAAAAGTTGCAACGGTAGATGCTGACGGCAATGTAAAGGCAGTCGGCAAAGGAACAGCGAAGCTGACAGTGACAGCGACACAGGGAAGCGGAGCGGATGCAGTGAAAGTAACTGACACTGTGAAAGTAACGGTTACAAAAGACGGCGGTCAGACACCGCAGGAGGATGGAAAGACACCTCCGAAGACAGGAGACGAAACAGCGCCGTTCTTCCCGTTTGTACTTGCACTTGCGGCAGGCGCAGTGGTCATGATCACGAGAAAAAAGAACGGATAAACAAAGATACGCAGAAAAGATCAAAATAAAAAATTGATACTTAAAAAGGATTGTCGTGTGAGCGGCGATCCTTTTCTGCATTATCGGATATTCCGGTTTCTGATCGCGCAGAACCTTCAGGGAGGACGTCTGCGCCGCAGCAGGCAAGTTTACAGCTTTACGGCGTGTGGAAAGGAAACGTATATAAAAATGTTAGAATGGAAAAAACGGTTCGCTTTGTGATAAAATGATAGAAGAAAACAACTTCGGATCATTGAAATGGGAAAACGCAGAAGGAATATAATGAAAAGTATTATGAGGAAATGCTGTCGGTCGTTCGGGAATACAAGGATTACAGCGTGCTTGGGCATATGGATCTGATCGCCCGTTATGATGAAAAGGGCGTCTATCCGTTTGAAAAGATCAAACCGATCGTCGAAGAGATTTTGCAAGTTGTCATAGCGGATGGGAAAGGTCTGGAAGTGAATACATCGTCATATCGGTACGGCCTTTCTGACACGACGCCTTCTGTGGAAATTTTAAAACGGTACAGAGAGCTTGGCGGAAAGATCGTCACAATAGGGAGCGACAGTCATAAACCGGAACACTTGGGCGCTTATATAGAAGAAACGAAGGAAATGCTGAGAAAAGCAGGTTATACGCAGTTTTGTACTTATGAAAGAATGTCTCCGGTTTTTCATGATCTATAACAACGTTTTGCTATATAAACTGCAAAGAAAGCGGAGAGAAAAGAGATAATTGTGCAGTATAAACAAAATAAAGAAAATAGAATAAACATATTGCACAAAAGAAGTCCGGGCAATAGGCGAAAACTATCATAAATTACAAATCGGTTGCTAAAAAGTGCAAATAACTGAAATGTAAAGTGCGATATCATAAGAAAATAGGAATAGTGGGCAACTATAGTAACTAGAAAAAGAGGGAAATGTATGAGAAAGAGAATGAAAACAGTAAGAGGCTTGTGGGCAGGTCTGCTTGCGGCGGCAGTTGTACTTACATCGGCTGCACCGTCGGCGTTGACCGTACAGGCAGAGGAAGCTGACGCAGTGCAGACTGCAGAAGTTTCAGGGGTGGAATATCAGATCTACCCGACTCCCCATGAGATGACTTATCAGGATGGGGGATTCGACATCGGAGAAGTGAATATTGTTTACGAAAACGGTGTTGATGATGTGACAAAGAATCGAATGACAGAAGTTCTTTCGATCAAAGGCAAGAGTGAGAGCGCTGCTGTTACCAATGCAAAAGTTGACGGCAAGACGAATATCCTTGCAGGTATCTACGGCTCCGACGGATATGTAGATAAATATGTGAAGGAGCATTACACAGTAGATAAATCTTTGTTTGACCATCACGGTTCCTATTTCCTCGCATCTAATAAGGGTGAGATCGTAATCCTCGGATTAGATACAGATGCGGTATTTTACGGCATCACATCTTTGAAGCATATCTTCAATCAGATGGACGGAACTACGATCCGCAACTTTGAGATGAGAGATTATGCAGATGTAAATATCCGTGGATTTATCGAAGGATATTACGGACTTCCGTGGTCGAATGAGGACAGAATGTCTCTTATGAGATTCGGCGGAGATTATAAGATGACGTCTTATATCTTTGCTCCGAAAGACGATGAGTATCACAAAGGAAAATGGCGTGATTTATATCCGGAAGAAGAACTGGCAAAGATCAAGGAAATGGTAAAAGTCGGAAACGATTCTAAGTGCCGTTTCGTTTGGACAGCCCACCCGTTTATGGGAGGATTTAATCAGGCGCAGGCAGATCAGGAGATTCAGGCGCTTCTGCGCAAATTTGATCAGTTGTACGATGCAGGCGTGCGTCAGTTCGGAGTACTCGGCGACGACGTCGAAGCCTTCCGAGAACGATCGTGATCAACATGATGACAAAAGTATCCGAGTGGGCAAAAAAGAAAGGCGATGTATATGACACAGTATTCTGTCCGGCAGGATATAACCATTCATGGCAGTCAGGCGGTACAGGCGGCAATTATGCAGAGCTGAACGAGTATGACAAAGGATTCCCGGAAGATATCAAGATCTTCTGGACAGGAGAAGCAGTATGTAAACCGATCGAGCAGGTAACGCTTGATCACTTCAGAACTCATAGAACGACAGACGGTCAGAAACGTCGTGCCCCGCTATTCTGGCTCAACTGGCCTGTAAACGACATTAATCACGGACGTCTTATGATGGGTAAAGGTGTGCAGCTTAAAACAGATGTAAATCCGGAAGATCTTGCGGGAGCGGTGACAAACCCGATGCAGGAATCAGAAGTATCGAAACCGGCGATCTTCGCAGTTGCGGATTATAGCTGGAATATCGCAGGATTTAATATGGATAAGAGCTGGGCGGATTCATTTGCGTATATTGATGAAAATGCATCTGAAGAGCTTCATACACTTGCGAAACATATGTCTAACCCGGAACCGAACGGACATGGACTTGTATTGCCGGAGTCAGAAGAAATTCAGGGTCTGATCAATACTTATAAAACACAGCTTGCAGCAGGAAACGTAGAAGAAGCAACAACAACGCAGCTTGTGGCAGAGATGACAACAATCATTGAAGCTTGCGACGGTTTCCATGCAAAGAGCAAAAACGAGGCAATGAAAGCGGAAATCCTTCCGTTTACAAACTCTTTGAAAGATCTCTGTACGGCAATCCGTTCTTTTGCACAGGCACAGGATGCAATGCAGAAAAATGATATGCAGAGCGCGTTTGATCTGTATATGGCAGGTTCGGGAAGTTATGCGACCTCCCAGACATATACAAAAGAGATGTACAATGCGTCTCCGGCAGTTGTAACTCCGGGATCGACCCATTTGATCCCTCTGGCAAAAACATTGGAAGCGGCATTGTCAGATCCGATGAACGATTATGTGGCAGGCGATGTTGAAAGACCGTTGAAAATTACGGCAGAGGCAAGCTTTCAGACATGGCAGAGCGGAAAACCGGCAGATATTATTGACGGCAACAGCGGTACGTATGCATGGTACAACGGAGCAGAAGGTGTCGGACAGTATTATCAGGTGAACTTCAGCAAACCGACGACTATTTACGGCGTACATATCGAAAACGGCGCAGGAAAGGAGAAACCGGACGATACATTCGGATACGCAAAACTGAAATATCAGGCAGAAGGTTCTGATGAGTGGAAAGAATTAGAAAACGGAAAAGAATACGGACCATATGCTGCGAAAGTTGATGTGGCAGGACTTGAAATCGAGAACGTTACGGCAGTTCGTTATGAGTGCTCGAGAGTGGGAGGATCTGGTAAATGGCCTTCTATGCGTGAGTTTAAAGTAGACTTGCAGCCCGGAGCGGCAGATACGTTTACAAAAGAAGTGATCCGTACAACAGAAGGTTGGACTGTTTACAATAATGGAAACGAAAATAATGCAATCGACGGTGATGAAGGCACAAGCGTACATTACAATGTAAGACAGGGAGATCCTACAAACGGTGACTCTATGATCGCAGGTGATTATTTCGGAGTGAAGCTGTCCGAGAAGATCACACTTGGAAAGATCAAGATTGTCCAGGGTAATAATGATACACATGCAGATTATATGCAGAACTGTGATCTGGAGTGGTCGGTTGACGGTCAGAAATGGACAAAGATTGCAACATTTGAAAACAAACGCACGATAGAGATCGATGTATCTGACAAAGATATTCAGGCACAGTATGTTCGTATCAAGAATAATGCGACACAGAAAAACTGGTTTGCGATCAGAGAATTTGACGTTGACTCTAAAGTATGGTTTAACTCGAAAGTTTACACAAACGTAGACGCTTACAAAGAATACAGAGCAAATCTGTTGGATGAAAGCGCTGAAATCGAAGCTAAGAATGATATTACTTTAAAGAAAGATCAGTATATCGGCTTAAAATTAGACCGCATTCATGAGATTAAAGATATTCAGAAGAATCTTGAAAATGCAGACAAGCTTACCCTTGAAACATCTCTCAATGCATATGAGTGGACAACATATGATGCAAAGAAACCGGGAGATGCAAGATATATCAGACTGATCAACAAGACGAATGATGATGTGAAATTCAATTTGAAGCAATTCGTTGTAAATACGGTAGAGTTCAAAGAAAAATCACTGCATTCAAAAAGCGGAAATTATACGATCACAGATCCTGAGAAAGCGTTCGACGGAAACAGAGCAACAGAGGCTGTTTATCAGACATCACAGAACGAAGGCGTTTGGTTCGTATACGATCTCGGACAGACAATCCACTTCGATAAGTTCAAAGCTGTCTGCGAGGATAGCGAGCATGACTATATCAGACATGGTAAATTCTCTGTATCTACAGACGGAGAGACATGGGAAGAAATCATGACTCTCGGTTCACAGGATGGACCAAATAACGGAGAAGCGAATGATACTGATGAGATCGGAGCGGTGCTTCCGAATCATGAAACTTCTTATAATACAAAAGAAGCAACAAACATTAACAAAGATGCACGTTACCTGAAATTCGAGGTAACAAGAACAAAAGTCGGTTCTGACAAGTGGGTTCGCTTCAGCGAGCTTGAGATCAATGACGGAGCGTATGTTCCGAGTGAAAACGATCCGACATATGAAAGCTCATGTCTCGATACACAAAACGGAAAATTCTCTTATATGTCAGATATGAATCTTGCGACATCATTTGTTCCGGCAGAAAAGAGCGGAAACCTTGTTTATCATGTATCAGAGAAGAATGACCGCAATAAGATTAAGATTGTTCAGAGAGCAGATTCGATTTCAAATGCAACTGTAAGTGTGAGAACATTAGCAGAAGCAGATACATGGAAACCTGTCGGAACACTGGGCAAGACAGTGAATGAGTTTGTTCTTTCGAATGAGACAGTGCTTCTTGATGTGAAAATTGAGTGGTCAGATGCTAAGGTCGGCATTATAGAGATGTTCCTTTCAAAAACAGATGCTCCGACACCGGAAGAGAAAGTTTGGACAGTGACACTTGACGGAAAAGAAGTAAAAGTAAAAGACGGAGAAAAACTGACAAAACCGGCAGACCCGACAAAAGAAGGATATAAATTCCTCGGATGGTTTGTAGGAGATAAGGAGTTTAACTTCGATACACCGATCACAGAAGAACTGAACGGTATTAAGATCGAAGCTCGTTTTGAGAAGATCGACACACCGACACCGGGTGAGAAAGAATGGACAGTGACACTTAACGGAAAAGAAGTCAAAGTAAAAGACGGAGAAAAACTGACAAAACCGGCAGACCCGACAAAAGAGGGATACAAATTCCTCGGATGGTTTGTGGGAGATAAGAAGTTTGACTTCGATACACCAATCACAAAAGAACTGAACGGTATTAAGATTGAGGCTCGTTTTGAGAAAATAAAAGATGAGCCACAGCAGCCGAACAAAGGCGGAGCAGTTCAGACAGGTGATACAACAAACATAGCGCTGTGGATTGCATGTCTTGGTATAGCAGGCGCTGCAGTTGCTGTAACTCTTAGATCACGCAGAAAACGTTCTTAATGAAACGGTTGTTTTGATTGACGAACGGTGATCAGTTATAAAAAGTAAAATACAGATTTTTCTGCCGGCGGGATTTATCCTGCCGGCAGTTTTGCAGTGTAGATTAAAGATAAAACAATAGAATATGGAACGTAAGAAATGTTTTCAAAAAAGCTATAAAAAATGAGCTTTAAAAAATCGTAAAAAACTGTAAAAAATTTTAGTAAAAAAAATTGACAGAATAAGAAAAAAAGACTTGCAATTATAAAAGTTATATGATAATATTAAAAACGGTTCTGCTACAGAACTAGAAAACAATGGCCCCGTGGTCAAGCGGTTAAGACATCGCCCTTTCACGGCGGTAACACGGGTTCGATTCCCGTCGGGGTCATTTATCATTCGGACAACAGAAGTATTGTTGCGAAAAGAATGATAAAACTATGCATATTATTTTACTATGTGTAGTATATATATGAATAAGGCGCAGTAGCCAAGTGGTAAGGCGTGGGTCTGCAACACCCTGATTCACCGGTTCAAATCCGGTCTGCGCCTCTTGAGAGATCCCGAAAGACTAATGTTTTTCGGGATTCTTTTTTGCAAAAGGCGAGCGGCACAACTGTCTTGTCATTTGTAAACTCAAGTGTTATAATGAGCATCACGACAGAAACAAAGGCGTATGGATTTCATGCGGGAAAGGGTATACGAATGACGATTAGAGAAGAGATCGAACAGTTGAAGAAGGAAAAAAACGCGGTCATACTGGCGCATTATTATGTAAGACCGGAAGTTCAGGAAATTGCAGATTATATCGGCGATTCTTTTTACCTGAGCAAGGTGGCAGTAGAGTTGGAGGAGCAGACGATTGTGTTCTGCGGCGTTTCGTTTATGGGCGAAAGTGCGAAAGTGCTGAATCCTCAGAAGACGGTTCTTATGCCGGATGCAAAAGCGGACTGTGCGATGGCGCATATGGCAGATGAGGAGACGATCCGTGCGATGCGGAAGAAGTATGATGATCTTGCGGTTGTCTGCTATATTAATTCAACGGCAGAACTGAAAAGATTATCGGATGTATGCGTAACTTCGGCAAATGCGGTTCGGATTGTAAAGGCACTTCCTAACAAAAACATTTTCTTTATTCCGGATAGAAATCTGGCGCATTTTGTGGCGGAGCAGACGCCGGAGAAGAATTTTGTATACAACGAAGGATATTGTCCGATTCACGAGACGGTAAAAATAGAGGAATTAAAGCAGGCGAAAGCGGAGCATCCGGAAGCGGAAGTGCTGACGCATCCTGAATGTCCGAAGTCGCTTCTTGATCTTTCGGATTATATCGGAAGCACGTCCGGCATTATTGATCGTGTGGGAAAGAGCGACGCTGAGGAATTTATCATCTGCACGGAAAACGGTGTGAGATATGAGCTTGAAAAAAGATATCCGAATAAAAAGTTCTATTTTACAAAAACAGAACCGGTCTGTGAAGATATGAAAATGATCACTCTGGAAAAGATCGCTCATGTTTTGAGAACAGGTGAAAATGAAGTTCAGATGGACGAAGCTCTTCGTGCCGAATCAAAGAAACCGTTGGAAAAGATGCTTGATCTGGCAAAATAACAGGTGAAAATGAAAGATATAATTAAGGAATAGTAAGGTAAGATTAGGGGCGCTAAGGGAAGTGGATATGGAAAAAATAAAAGAAAAACAAGATCAGGTCGATGTGGTCATTGTCGGAACAGGAGTCGCAGGATTATTTGCGGCATTGAATCTGCCGCGTGATTTTAAAATTATGATGATTACCAAAGCGGATCTGGAGAGCAGCGATTCATTTTTGGCACAGGGCGGAATCTGCGTTTTGCGCGATGAAAGTGATTATGACAGTTATTTTGAAGATACGATGCGTGCGGGGCATTATGAGAACCGAAAAGAATCGGTCGATATTATGATCCGCAGTTCGCAGGAGATCATCAGGGAACTGATCGGGTACGGCGTTGAATTTGAACGCAGGACAGAGCATAGTGATGATGTCATCGGTGACAGTGATATTTCTCGTACATATGAGTATACAAGAGAAGGGGCGCATTCAAGTCCGAGGATTTTATTTCATGAGGATATTACAGGAAAAGAAATTACGGGAAAACTTTTGGCGCGGGTGAAAGAGCTTGACAATGTAGAGATTTTTGAATATACGACAATGACGGATATTATAGAGGAAGGCGGAGTATGCAGAGGCGTTGTCATGCAGGAACAAGACGGAACGAGCCGGGCAGTTCGCTCAGCGTATACGATCGTTGCAAGCGGCGGAATCGGAGGATTGTACCGTCATTCCACAAATTTTCCGCATTTGACGGGAGATGCTCTTGAAATTGCGAAAAAACACGGAATCAGACTGGAACATACCGATTATGTTCAGATTCATCCGACAACGCTTTATTCTAAGAAGCCGGGGCGGAGATTTCTGATTTCGGAATCAGTGCGGGGAGAAGGAGCTGTTCTGCTTGATAAAGAGGGAAATCGTTTTGTAAATGAATTGCTTCCGCGGGATGTCGTTACAAAAGCGATTCGCGAACAGATGGAAAAAGACGGAACAGATCATGTGTGGCTGTCTATGGAGAATATAGGAACAGAGTCGATATTGAGTCATTTTCCGAATATATACAGACGTTGTAAAGAAGAAGGATACGATGTGACGAAAGAGCCGATTCCGGTTGTTCCGGCTCAGCATTATTTTATGGGAGGCATCTGGGTGGACAGCGATAGTCAGACTTCTATGGAACGGTTATTTGCGGCAGGAGAGACGAGCTGCAACGGAGTTCACGGAGCAAATCGTCTGGCAAGCAATTCTTTGCTGGAAAGCCTTGTGTTCGCAAAAAGGGCGGCGCAGAAGATCGGAAGAGAAAAAACGGATACCGCCGCAAAGCAGGCGGGAGAGAACGAAAAAAGGAGTGGAAACGTGAATAAAATTACAATGAAATTACAGGCCGATCATTTGATCATGGAGGCATTAAAAGAAGATATTTCAAGTGAAGATGTCAGTACAAACGCAGTGATGAAAGAAGCTGTTCCGGGAGAGGTTGACCTGATCTGTAAAGAGGACGGGATTATTGCGGGACTGGACGTATTTTCAAGGGTGTTTGAACTTTTAGATGAAAATACGAAAACAGAGCTTTACTGTAAGGACGGAGATGAGGTAAAATCAGGACAGCTTATGGGAAAGGTGAAGGGCGATATCAGAGTGCTTCTTTCCGGCGAGCGTGTGGCTCTTAATTATCTGCAAAGAATGAGCGGGATCGCAACATATACACATTCTGTGGCAAAACTTCTGGAAGGTACGAAAACGAAACTTTTAGATACGAGGAAAACGACGCCGAATATGCGTGTTTTTGAGAAGTATGCAGTTACGACAGGCGGCGGATATAATCACAGATATAATCTGTCGGACGGAGTTTTGCTGAAGGATAATCACATCGGAGCGGCAGGAGGAGTTGCACAGGCTGTAAAAATGGCGAAGGAATATGCGCCGTTTGTCCGCAAGATTGAGATTGAAGTGGAAACTCTCGACATGGTAAAAGAGGCTGTAGAGGCAGGCGCAGATATTATCATGCTTGATAATATGACGACAGAAGAAATGCAGGAAGCAATCAGAATCATTGACGGAAGAGCTGAAACGGAATGTTCGGGAAATGTAACGAAAGAGAATATTGCACGTCTGACAGGTCTTGGCGTTGATTATATTTCAAGCGGAGCTTTAACACATTCTTCTCCGATACTTGACATTTCGATGAAAAACCTGCATCCTGTTAAGGAGGATGTCAGATGACAGGCTCTGACAGAAGAAAACAGATTGTAGATCAGATCAGAAACAGCACGACGCCTGTTGCGGGGAAAGTTTTGGCGGCGGCATATGACGTAAGCCGTCAGGTGATCGTGCAGGACATAGCGCTTATACGGGCAGCCGGATATGATATCATCTCTACGAACAGGGGGTATATTATCAATGAGCCGGCAGCAGTAAGCCGTGTGTTCAAAGTGAAGCATACAGATGCGCAGGTTGAAGAAGAGCTGACAGAGATCATCGATCTGGGCGGGATCGTGCGCAATGTGATGGTCAACCACAGAGTTTACGGGCATATGGAAGCTGAGATCAACATTACATCCCGCAGAAAAGTGACGGAATTTATGGATGATATTCAGAACGGAAAGTCGAGTCCGCTGAAAAATATTACTTCGGATTATCATTACCATAAAGTAGAAGCTGACAGTGAAGAGACATTGGATCTGATTGAGGATATGTTGAGAAATAAGGGATTTCTTGTGGAGGATCGCGGTTAGATCATTGAAAGCGAATACGGGCAGAGGTTGGAAGATGAAAGAAATTTTTGAGTTGCTGAAACAAGTTTTAAACAGAGAATTTATCCGTGCGGTGCTCAGCAATCCGAGGACGAAGGACGGCGTCGTGAAAGCGAAAGTCCGTCCTCTTGAGAAAAACGGCGATTTCATGTTTCAGGTAGAAAAGTTTACGAAGACGCAGGCGTTTCATGAAAACATAAACTGCAAAGATGCAGCGGAAATACTGGCAGGTCATATGGAAAATTTCCGGCAGATGCAGATCGAGACTGTTCAGGCGGAATATACGGTTCTTGTGAGCAAGAAAGGAAAAATTTCGATCAAGCGGAAAAACCGAAAAAGCGCGGCGCCTCCGGCAGAGCTTTCACATGACAGGAAGAAACGCTATATATTAGAAGAAGGAACTTTTGTTCCGTTTTTAAATGATCTCGGAGTTATGACAGAAGAAGGGAAGATCGTTCGGACGAAAACGGATAAGTTTCGCCAGATCAACCGTTTTCTTGAATTTATAGAAGATATCCTTCCACAGCTTGACAAAGGACGTGAATAGACAATTCTCGACTTCGGCTGTGGAAAATCATACCTTACGTTTGCGATGTATTATTATTTGAAAGAACTGAAAGGGTTTGACATTCATGTGATCGGACTCGATCTGAAGGAAGATGTGATTCGCCGGTGTAGCGGACTTGCAAAAAAATATGGGTATGAGAAACTGCATTTTCTCGTAGGAGATATTGCGGATTATGAAGGAGTGAACGAGGTGGATGTCGTCGTGACGCTTCATGCATGTGATACGGCGACAGATTATGCGCTTGCAAAAGCGATCGGTTGGAATGCCAAAGTTATATTATCGGTTCCGTGCTGTCAGCACGAAGTGAACGGACAATTCGCGAAAGCGGATAAGACGCAGTGTTATGACGGATGTCTGGATCCGATCATGGATTACGGACTTTTGAGGGAGAGGTTTGCGGCGCTTGTGACGGACGGATTGAGAGCAAAATATTTAGAAGCTGCGGGATATGATACGCAGGTACTTGAGTTTATCGATATGGAGCACACTCCGAAAAATATTTTGCTTCGGGCGGTCAGAGCGGATGAGAAAAGAGTTACGAAAAAAAGCGCGGGAACAGCGATTGAAAAATGTGAACGTTTTTTGCAGATAGAGCCGACGTTGGGGAGATTGTTGGCAGATAAAGGGAGAATTACAAAGAATGAAGAAAAAAATAATGAAAGCAGGTATTTTGATCGTTGTTTTTTGTGCCGCGGTCATTATTTCAAGCCTTGTGATCAACAAAGATGTGTCGGATGAGGCCGCCGACATGGGGGCTGCATCTCTGCCTGAGATTTCTTTTTATGTCGGAGAAACAGAAGTGAATCCGCTTTTTGGTTATGTAAACAAGATGGAGATACCTGCTGTACGTGATACGATCACTCCGCTTAAAAGCGACGGTTCATTGACTGTAAAAGTAGAAAAATACGGAAATAAGATCGATAAACTTAAATATGAGGTATATTCGCTTGACGGAACGAAGAAACATGCAGAAGGCAAAGCGGATATAGTGAAAGAAACTTCGCAGGCAGAACTGGACTTGAAAGGGATCTTGTCATCGGAAGAGCCGGAGGCAGTTTTGAAAGTGACGCTTGATACGCCGCTGTCTCAAAACGGAAAGACGGCGGGATATTATACCCGCATTGTACGACCGAAAGAAGTCACGACTGATCAGTGCCTTGCATTTGCAAAAGATTTTCATACAAAAGCGTTGAATAAAGAAGCGACAGAGGAACTTACGGCATATTTAGAGCCGGATGAAAAGAGCGATAATACGACATATCAAACGGTAAATATTCATTCAGATATTACGCATATACAATGGGGAGATATGAAGCCCTCCGTGATCGGAGATGTGGAGTGGGATATAAAAGAAAGTAATACGGTATATACTTCTATACTCGCAAAATATAAAGTTTCCTGTACGGACGAAGAGGGAGCGGAAAGCATCTATAACGTGAAAGAGTTTTTCCGGGTGAGATTTCTCGTAGATACGATCTATTTGCTCGACTATAACCGGAATATGGAACAAGTATTTGACGGAAGAGAAAGTGATTTTGATGAAAACGGAATCATACTTGGCATTATTCCGAAGGATATTTCCTATGAGATCAATAAAGACCAGACTTCCGCCGCGTTTGTGCAGGCCGGTGAATTATGGCTGTATGAGTCGAAAAAAGGAAATCTGACAAAAGTATTTTCCATGCCAGATCAGGAAGGCAGAGATACGCGGGGAGAGAATGATCAGCATGCGGTGCGTGTGATCGGCATTGATAATAAAAATAATATTACGTTTGCCGTTTACGGGTATATGGCGCGCGGCAGCCACGAAGGCGAGGTCGGCGTCGGCATTTATTATTATGATGCGGCTGAAAATAAGATTGAGGAAAAGGCATTTATTACAAGTACGAAATCGTTTGCCATCGCAGAAGATGAGCTTGGTAAGATGGTATATTATAATCAGAGTACTTCCCTTTTGCACGTTCTTGCAGACGGAACTTTATATCGGATCGATCTGAAGAAAGATGAGAAGAAAGTGCTTGCGGAGAATCTTACTGACGAACGGTATGCCGTTTCAGATGACGGTCATCTTATGGTGTATCAGACCGGAGGGAAAACAGATAAGTCCGCGACGCTTCATATAATGAACTTAAAGAGCGGAGAGGATTATACGATCAAAGCGGAAGATGGGGAAAACCTGCGCCCTCTTGGGTTTATCAACGGAGATTTTATATATGGAAAGGTAAATCCTGCCGATACAGGGATCACGGTATCAGGCGAAGAGATCACACCGATGTACGAAGTGCAGATCAGAAACTCTAAGAATAAAGAAGCTGCGCAGTATAATTTCACAGAACAAAGTATTTATACGACGGATGTGCTCATCGACGGGAATCTGCTGACTTTTAACCGCGTTATAAAAGACGGAGAAACATATAATTCCACAAAGCAGGAATATGTTACGAACAATGAGGAACGTAAAGAGTCGAAGATTGTTTTTGAAACATATGTATCGGAAAACACAGGAAAACAGATGCGTTTTACATTTGCGGACGGAGTGAAAAAGAAACAAAAACAGAATGAAAAACCGATATATCAGCCGGGCAAAAAAACGCTGACGATTGAGCTGAAAGGGAAAGAGAAAGAAGAAAAATATTATGTTTACGGCATGGGAGAACTGGCGGCTGTCTATAACAAAGCAGGGTATGCGGTTCAAAAGGCAGAGCAGGTTTCGGGAGTTGTAATTTCTTCCGAGCAAAAATATGTATGGGAGAAAGGAAACCGGGATCTTGTTTATTCAACAGAAGCAGGTAAGTTTCAATGTGAAGAAGGAGAAGTTCTCTTGATGCGTGTGAGCGTTATATGGAACAGTATCATGCACAGCGGCTTGATCTGACAGGCTGTTCTCTCGATCAGATGTTATATGTGATCAATCGCGGGTGTCCGATGATCGCGATATTGGAATCGGCACATGCGGTGCTTTTGACAGGATATACGATGACGGATATCACATATGTAGATCCGAGTACAGGAGAATCATATACAGTCGGCATGAGCGAAATGGAAAATATGACAGAAGCAGGCGGAAACACATTTATCGGATACATCAGATGATAAAAGGAGAACTTTCCTCAGGAAGTTGATTGGCGCGGCACATACCGGAAAGGTAAATATAAGTGATAAAAAATATCCGTGGGATGCGAAAAACGTATCTCACGGATATTTTTTGTATCGTATGTTAGCAGCGCTTCAGATGTTTGGCCGCAATAAGCGCGGAGTGCGTTTTGCGAATGAGTTTTGCGAATGACGCAAGCTGAACTGCCGCATGCTTTAGAATATTTTATGATATGGAAGGTTTAAATAAAACCCCTTTATATTTATTCAGTGCTGTGTACAGTATCATTCCGAGAACTCCGCAGGAGATCACTTCCCCCAGACCTACTGTCAGCATCATAAACGGGATCGGAAGAGGAACTGCATAACCGTATTTTAAAATAAACGGAACGATGAGCGCGTTTGCGATGATCGGAGGAACCGGCGCTAAATATTTGCTTTTATTGCGAAGCTGCCATGTAAATAAAGCTCCGATCAATGTGGCGATGCTTCCGAAAATAATATCCGGCAAGATTGCTCCGCCTAATATGTTGCTGATAAGACATCCTAAAAATACTCCGGGAATTCCCGCAGGTGTGATTGCGGGCAGAATTGTCAGCGCTTCCGAAAAGCGGATCTGCACTTCTCCGAATGCAAAAGATGCGCCGAGCATAGTCAGTACGACGTAGATTGCGGCGATCATCGCCGCCTGTGCCATGAAAAGCACTTTGCTTTGTTGAGTTGTTTTCATTTTTCAATTCTCCTTTAGTTTTGTTTTACGTGTGGAAGGTCACGAACACACGATTCATTTTCCGCGAAACAATGAGCCATGTGGAGGTGCTTGCACATCCATTTGGCGAATGTCGCGAGAGTCAAATACCGCAGGTATTTGGCTTACGCCGGAAATCGGCGAAACCCTTGTAAGACCTTATTTTTCGGGTTTTTGTAACGTGGGTTAGTATAGCACGGAGAGCGTTGGAATTCAAGCCGTCCCCAGCATTCTGTTAGTTAATTTTCCGATCGTCAGCATCTAATGTAAAAGAGGTATCAAAAGTGCATACCATTGGTAGAATTAATAAAAGCATATATAGTTGTATAACCGAAGATATCGTAACGGATGAAGTTATTATTACAGATAATCAGCTTCAGCATATTTTGGATAGACACCCAGAAGTATATAAAGAAGTTACAGATTATTTGAATGATATCATATCTGCCCCGGATTTATTATTAAAGATAACAATACAATACATTGTTGGCAACAAATTGTACCGCCCCCAAAAAAACTTAGACCTAAAAGGACGTTATTATGAAGTCCTTGCCCATCAACTTTCCGAGGCGAATCTTTTCGTTAGTGCCATCAATCCCAAACTTTGGAATGTTCATTCTGGCATTGCTGACATTCGTATTTACGTTTATCAGATAGTGCTTTAAGGCATAGAAAACCACCCTCTAAACTTTGACCGGTTTCAGGGTGGTGATTCTATTACAATCTTGTCGAGGTCAACCCCCTTGTGGGCGGTTGTTCCTTTTATGTCTTTAATATAGTATATCCATCAGAGCGATACAAGGGCTATTCAGATTTTACTATAGAAAGTCGGTACGTTTTGTGGTGATCTTCAGAAGGGAGATTCTTAAAGACCTCTTCGTCTATAATCAGATTTGTCCAATCATTCGTCAATATTTTCCCATCAAATAGAGTTACTCTTATGAAATCTGGTAATTTATAAATATCGTCAGTAGTATACTGTCGTTTTGGAGTGGGAATAGTAACACATCCTTTCATGGTGATAGTGTTGCCGGATCATTCTTTAGGAATCGGTCGTGCAAAGTTATTGAAATGTAAAAAAAGAAATGATACGCTGTGTACATTGAAGGTATTTATATGATGACAAACAAGTGCGGGGAAACATTTTTATAATGTTTTCTGTCTGAGTAAAGTGAAAGGAATGGATGGATTTATGGAAATTGTGGCGGCGATTGATTCGTTTAAAGGGAGTATGACTTCGGTACAGGCGGGAAAAGCCGCCGCAAAGGGAATTCATAAAGTTGATCCTGAAGCAAAAGTGCATGTCAGACCGCTGGCAGACGGAGGCGAGGGGACAGTGGAAGCGTTGGTGTCCGGTATGAACGGAACGATACGGAAGTTTCTGTAACCGGACCGATCGGAAAAACGGTTGTGTGCGAGTATGGTGTGATCGAGAATACAGATGGAAAAACAGGAGAGAAAACAGAAGAGAAAAACAGCGGTCATTGAGATTGCGAAGCG
>ENA-OQAA01000340-OQAA01000340.1-human-gut-metagenome-genome-assembly--contig:-NODE-340-length-33364-cov-6.058278_pt1 | contig 33364 bp, 40 predicted proteins | sample MGYA00242489_ERZ504515 | MGnify/ENA primary metagenome ERZ504515 (study PRJEB26092, sample SAMD00036237) | human gut metagenome | host: Homo sapiens | study: EMG produced TPA metagenomics assembly of... | reverse complement strand
CCAGCGAAGCCGCTGCCGCTGCCGCACTGCCCCGTCCATCCAGCCGCAGGCCGCTGCACTGCCGCGCACACAAAAGCCCTGCGCCCAAAAGCAGCGCTGCTGCGGCCAGAAGTTCGTCAGCAGCAGTTCGTCCAGATAGATCACGGTTTTCATACACGATCCCTTTCAAATTCCAGTATCTTCCAATTCCGCAAAAAAACATGTCGCTGTGTGCAAAAAAGCGGCTTCTGTAAGAATTTTGAGACCGGATTTTCACAGTCTATCACATTTTTCACATTTTTTTCAAAAAAGTACTTGAACATTTCTGGAAAGTGTGGTATATTATTGCCATCCTAGTAAGGGACGTAAGCCAAACAAATGGCTTGCAAATATCTTTCTAAATTTGAAGGGAGAAATTCATTATGATGATGCCTGCAAACTTCTCTGCTGTTGCAGAAAACGAGATGACCTACGTTGTTGGTGGTAGCCTGGTTGATGTCCTGGCTCCTGCTATGACCACTGAGAACTGGCAGAACGTTTCCGCTAACGTGATCAAGATCGTTGGCAACGCTTTCCTGAACACTCATGGTAACAACGTTCTGACCACCCTGTTCGATGGCAACTACGTTCCCGGCGATGTGATCGGCAACGCTTTCAGCACCATCGGCAAGGCTTATAACACTGGCTACAACACCTTCGGCGGCAACTGGGGCTTTGCTGTTGGCGCTCTGAATGCTGGCATGCAGATCCTGGGCGGCCTGTCCGCTATCTACACCCTGGGCAGCAGCTCCGTTGGCCTGGAGTTCAAGGGCAATGGCGCTACCCTCAAGCTCAACTGATTTTTCCTGAATAGGACAGATGGCTTGATTTGACATAGCGCTTGCTGTGTCAGATAAAAAGAGCTAGGGACCCGCACAAGACAAGCAATTGTTTTGTGCGGGGTTTTTGTTTGCATAAAAACTTAGCAGGCTGTGGGAAAACGGCGCAGGGATGGAATGAGAATAACCCATTCAAAAACAATTTCCCGATGGCAGACAAACTGCTGCAGAATTTTTCAAAAAAACAGTTGACAACTCCCGGATGTGCTGATATAATAAATCACGTCGTCAGGCACGGCACGAACATCTGGGGGATTAGCTCAGCTGGGAGCCCAAGCAGTGCGCTCACGCACCCCCACGACTGAACTTCATAAAACGTTTCTTGTTTGAGCATCTCTTTTCCAGAGGTTTCCACTTCTGGAAAATTATGGGGGATTAGCTCAGCTGGGAGAGCGCTTGCATGGCATGCAAGAGGTCACCGGTTCGATCCCGGTATTCTCCACCATTGGCTCAAATAAGAGTTACAAACACCGTTGATTTCAAATCGAAGTCAACGGTGTTTTTGTGTTTGTCAGCAAGCAAGTTCATCGCTATTCTCCAAATACTGTGCAAGATCAAAGTTGAAGTCCACATGGATTTGTATCCGCGATAAACTTCTACCCTGCGGATGCAGTTCGTAGAGTTCGTGCTTGCGCTTGTTGATGCGGCCACTTTTCACAAGGTCATAACCATACGGCGCACTGCCGCCCTTGAAGTGTCCTTCTTCCACAAGCTGCCGCAGGCTGGTACGGGTACGGACAGAAGTTTTTTCGCTTTCGCCGTCTGCCTGCCAGAAGCGGATATAGTTCAGCAATTTGTCAGTGTGGTTGTCGAATCGCTGCTCACCCTCTTGGGTACTCCATACCCGGATTCACTCCTTTTTTCATTTCCGTGTTCTTTACCAGTTCGGTAATCATCGTATTGATTTCGGTCATAAATTCACTCGGCTCCATTTCGCCACGTTCGATTTGCAGCAGCTTTGTTTCCCAGTCGGCGGTCATTTCCGGGGACTGAATTTCTTCGGGCATTACGGTAATAAGGGCTTTGCCCTTGTCGGTAGGCAGCAGCACCTTGGTTTTCTTGGTGCCCTTGCGTTCCAGAAAACCCTTCTGCACAAGCTTTTCAATGGTGGCGGCACGGGTAGCCGGGGTGCCGATACCCTGACGCTCCACGCCCTCCGGCATACTGTCTGCACTGGCGGTTTCCATAGCGTGCAGCAGGGTGTCTCGGTAAAATGCTTCGGCGGCGAGGTCTGCCCCTCTTTCAGTTCTGCATTGAGGATGCCGCACTCGTTTTTCGCTGCATTTGGCAGGGCGGCGAGTTCTTGCTTCCGGTTCAAGATGTCCGCCAGCACCTTGCGCTCCACCGCTTTCCAGCCTTCCTCCAAAACCTCCTTGCCCTTGGCGGTAAACTCCTCCCCAGCACATTCGGTTGTCAGCAGGGTTTCCAGATAACGGAAGGGCTTGCTCACCGCCATCAATGTCCGGGCGATGATGAGCTTCAGGATGTTCTGCTCGCCCTTGGGCAGAGCCTCCAGATCGGCTTGCAGCATACTGCGGGTGGGCAGGATGGCGTGGTGGTCGGTGACTTTTTCCCGGTTGACGGTGCGCCGTGTCCGGGGCACCGCCTCGTCCACATCTTCCGGGGTAATGTCGAGAAAAACCTCCAGCGCCTCGGTCAGCTCCTCCAGCATTTCCTCGTCATCATCGGTGATATAGCAGCTATCAGTTCGGGGATAAGTGGTAAGTTTCTTCTCATACAGGCTCTGCACATGGACTCATCATCCAAAACCTTAAAGGATGATTCTTGAAAGGGAACAGCTCTCCGATGGGAATCTGCTGCACCTGCTCCCGCTGCTGTTCCTGTCGGGATTCTTCCGTGGAGAAAATGTCATCTGCCCCTTTCAGCGACACGCTTAAGCTGCTTTTCGGCATTCGCCAGCACCTCCTTCGTCAGAGATTGGTAGGCTTCTGCCACCTTACCTTTGGGGTCGTGATGGAAAATGCTTTTGCCCACTGCACTGATTTCCGCAGCACGGACAGACCGGGGAATGGTCTGGTCGAACACCTTGATCTTGCTGCCGTAAGCACCCCGAATCAGGTTGTCGATCTGCTGCCCATAGTTGGTGCGGCTATCTGTCATAGTCAGCAGGATGCCCTCGATTTTCAGTTTCGGGTTGATCTGCCGTCGGACCTTCTGCACGGTCTGCAAAAGCTGTTCCAAGCCTTTCGCAGACAGGTACTGCGCCTGCACGGGAATCAGGGTGGTGTCCGCCGCTGCCAGTGCATTGACGGTCAGCATCCCAAGGGAAGGAGTGCAGTCCAGCAGAATGAAATCGTATTCATGCTTTGCGCCTTCCAGCACCTGTTTGAGCATCTTTTCCCGGTTCATGCAGTTGACAAGGGAAACTTCCAGCCCTGCCAGTTCGATATTGGCTGGAATCAGGTCAACGCCCTCTGCGTGGTGCAGGATGCCTTCGCCGGGTGGAATGCTCTGGTCGTTCATGGCTTTTGCATCAAGGTGGAAAGGGTTGTTGGCAGTTCATCGGGCTGCTGCCAGCCCATGCTGATGGTCAAGCTGCCCTGCGGATCAGCGTCCACCAACAGGACTTTTTTGCCTTCAGCTGCAAGGCCAACGCCCAAATTTTCACAGGTGGTGGTCTTGCCGGTGCCGCCTTTCTGGTTGACGATGGCAATCGTGGTTGCTTTCTTTGAAATTTTTATCACCTCCGCATCGCTAAGTCGTGGTTGGTTTGGTTCTGGTAGGAAAGCTGCATCGTGGTGGGTGCGTTGTACAGAGAGGCGAGCAGGTATTGTTTCATGTTTCGGATCGGGCTGCTGTTCTCTGCAAGGCACTTCAGCACAAAGCGGATATGTCAGCGTTCAGCTTCATAAAGCGACTGCGTACCACCTCGGCGGGCTTATCGTCCCCGGCAATGCGCAGCAGCTTGCGGTTGGTAGCGCAGGTGTCCACCAACAAATCTACGATCTGATAGATGGTGTCCTCATCATCCGGGCAGAGCCGGAGCAGAAGGGCTATCTCCAAAGACTGAGAAAAATATTCTTCCAGTTGGGTGCGTTTGCTCATCCCATCCGCTTCTTCAGAATAGAATGGATCAGTCTCACTCATTTCAGTATCATTCTCTTTAGTCTTATTACATCGTGATTTTGAAGGGTCTTGACTTGCGTTTTTGAAGCCTCCAGAATCGTGAAAATCACGATTCTGGAATATTGATTTTGACGATTCTGCCGAAAAGTTCTTCACATACACCAAACTTGGCTTTCCCAGACCTCTGCGTTTTCGTTCAATCAGACCAAACTTTTCGAGTTCCCGGAGCAGCTTGGTCGCTTTGTTGTCTGCGCAACACAATGCCCTCTTGACATCCTCTATCGTGAAGATGATGAACACCCGGTTCTGCCCGTCCAGCCAGCCGTTTTTCACGGACAGGCTCATGCGGTCGAGCAGGATACCGTACAGTGTTTTGGCATCGGTTGACAAGTTCTGGAACCGTGACTCCTGAAACAGAGCTTTCGGGATGCGGTAGAATGAGAAAAGTTCTCCGGCTTGTCCATAGAAGTAATCAAGGGTCATGCGACAGTACTGTGAAACGGTGGCGGTACGATGTTGACATTGTAGGAAGCCTCCTCGCAATAGATTTGTGGAAAATAAAAAGCGCAATTCCGATTTTGAAAATCAAAATTGCACTTTCGGTGAACCGTAAGCATTGGTGTACAACGTTTTTACGATGAAAAGACAAAATAGCTTGACGCAAGGATTTGTAAAGTTATAATAATTATAGGATTTCAAAAACTTCATAAGCGAGAGGAAAGTCAGAATGCCATTAACTCGTTTAATTATCAAAAATTACAAATCAATTAAAAATTGTGATATATCATTAGAAAAATTAAATGTCCTTATTGGCGAAAATGGATCCGGAAAAACAACGATTCTTGATGCTATAAATTACTTCTACAAAAATCTTACGTATTCAGCAGCTAGTGATAATGTCTTTGATGAAAACAATCGCTATAGTAATGAACTGAAAATTTCCTTAGTCTACGATTTTTCGCAGTTTGTCAAAATTTCAAAATCAAATTCCGATGTGACTCCAGATTTTTTGGAAGATAAGTCTGGCGAAAAAAGTAGATATGCGGGATATTACAAAGCAATAATAGCCATGCATCCGCCACAAAGGACATGAAGCTTCAAATCGAGTTATCTCAAGTTAAAGGACACACGATACGATGGAATTACTCATATGAAGATCGTTTGATTTTAAAAAGTTTATTTCCAATTTTCTATGTGGATGTTCGCAATCTTGACATAACAGAGTGGGGATACATTTGGGATGTCTTAGCAGAACTCGGAAAGGTTTCTAATGCGGAGCGTGAAACGATAAAGGCTAAAATAAATGATGATTTATTGAATGAAAGCCACGAAATGTCTCAAAAGTTGAATGAAATAATAAATGTATTCAACGCAGCCGGTGTAAGTGTTAAACCATCAACTTCAAAGGAATTTGCTAAAATTCTAACTAAGACATTCTTTTCAGGAGAGTCCATATACCAAAAAGGAAAACGTCTCAATTATTACTCCGCTGGAACAAATTCAGTAAAATATATCGAATTATTGATTAAATCAATTGAGGCAATATCTAAAACAAAATTGAAAGAACCCATTGTGCTATTTGATGAACCGGAGATAAGTCTTCATACAAACTATTTGGATGATTGGCAGAATCATTCATATGTGTTGATTCACGTTTGAGCCTTTTCATTTCCACGCATTCTCCTCGCTTGATAAAAAACATCATCGCTAGTTCTGAATCGGCAGCAATATACAATATCAAACTGGTTGATGGGTATTCACATATTTATAGGATGAAAAAGTTTTCTCAGTATAGCCCAGTGTCAAAATATCGAGTAGAAGATGACCATATCAATTCTTATTTTTCACGATGTATTCTATTTGTGGAAGGCGAAACAGAACTGGAACTGTTTTCAAATCCCTATATAAAGATGCTTTTCCCGAAATTTAGAAGTGTTGACGTATTCAAGGCCATGAGTGATACGCCTATACTAAATATTATGAATCCTCAGTTATCAAAATCTCAAACGCCATATGTTTGCTTGATTGATATCGATAAAGCAATATCATACGATGAAAAGTTGAATTCTTTTTCATTGAAAAAAGAGTATTTTCCAGATAACGATAAAGAAAAATTCCGTTTTCGGAACAAGCATGAACTAGAGCCTTATCTTTACTATCAGCGAAAACGTATTAACGAAATGCAAAAGAAGCTGCGCATTCACTATTGTTTTCCTTTTTATAGCTGCAATGATTCAAATTACAATGATTTCATTTTATCAGTTCGTGAGTATTTGCTGCGATATAATGTTTTTTCGTTTTCTACAACGGTAGAAGGTGCCCTGATTAATAAGAACACAATTCAGTTTTCTCTGGATTTTTTGCAACGGCAGAAAAAAGAAACTGAATATAATGATTTTCTAACATATTTTAATAGACTTTCTCGGAATGATCAAATAAATTTATTAAGGCTTGTGTTTAACGGAAAAAGCGACCTTCTTAAATCTTGGAGAAATATAAAAAGAAATTTAACGCAAGACATGTCGGACATTGAATTGTCTATTGAAAAAAATATAATTGGGAAAAAGACATCTGGCTGGGTGTCCAATTATTTAGACGAATTTTTTAAGTCGATTATCCCTATAGACGGTACTTTTTCTGAAAAGGAAGCTCGTAAATTTTTAGAGGACGAAAACAACCTTAAGAAAGTTCAGACTGCATTTAAAGAAAAATTTCCCGAATTGTACTCGCTTCTTGAGAATTTGTGTGGTATAATTCAAGAGTGAACAGTTGAGTAGTATATAAGTAGCAATGCTTGAGCAATCAAGGCCTTGATGTCAGTGTAGCAAACTGAATTCCAAGGAACTAAGGTCACTAAATGGCTATGCCCGCTGCCGGTGTGCGGCGTGATCATTCCTCCATGTGCTGTGTAAAGCACGCGCTTCGCGATTTGTTAGGAAAGTACTTATATACTGCTCTCTGTTTCTTTTTATTGGAGAAAAATGCTATGTTTACTACAGAGTCATTCTGTAATTTAGTTTGGGGTACGTCTTATTTAAAAGTTCTAAGAAAAATTTCTAAAGAAGATTATAATGAGTTTGAAATTCCCAAAAAGGGCGGAACCCGCACAATCAACTATCTAGATAGACAATCAAGTCTGTGGAAGCTTCAACGAGAGCTACTTAATAAATATCTAGTTAAGCAAGACCTTCCCATCTGCGTTAAAGGCTTTAAAAAAGGTGAAAATTACAAATCTTTTTTATCAGAGCATATTGGCGCAGAGTTTTTCCTAAGAATTGATATTGCGAATTTCTTTCCGTCCATTAAAATTTCTTCCGTCAAAAGAGAACTCTCATTAATTATTCGGTGTGATAATGATGCTGAGGAGGAAAAGCTGCTTGATTTAATTGGAGAAATCGTCACCTTGGATGGAAGGATGGAAGATTGCCTCAAGGAGCCTCTACATCCCCTGTGATTTCTAACCTTGTTATGGCGAGAATAGATCAAAGAATCACAAAATACTGTCAAGTTTTTAATGTGCAGTATACGAGGTATGCAGATGATTTACTGTTTTCAAGCAACACATTTGATTTCGAAAATAAGAAATGGTTTCTGAAAAAGATAAAATATATTTTGAAATCGCAGGAGCTATCGCTCAATTATTCAAAAATTCGGTATGGACACAAAGAAATCATTTTAAATGGCTACGTTATTTCAAATAATGAAATTCGTTTATCGCGGAATCGCTTATTTGACATTCGCCAAATTGTCAAGTTTACGAAAGAAAATGTTCCACTGATAAGAAGCATTGGATTAGATGAATTTCTTTCAAAGGCCAATAAACTACCTTTAAGGCATCGAAATCTAAAGGAGTATCCATTTAAAAGCATTTTTCAATTTAGCCAGTACCTATGTGGTTATCGGGCCTATTTGATCTCAATGGTTGATACAAATTGTTTGCAAACGTCTTTTCAAAAGGAGCTGCAACGTCTAATTCGCAAAATTGAAGCGCAAATTTTGCTTTTGGAACAAGCATTACCTATAAGAAACAGTAATTAAATTAGGCATTGCTGTCACAATAGCCTCTCCAAAGGGAATACAGAAGTGATTTCTTCGATTTTAACGTTTTTACATCGAATATTGTTCATCCTCGCACCTTTGTGTGGGGGTGCGTGAGTGCGTGGTTCGGGAGAGCGCTTGCATGGCATGCAAGAGGTCACCGGTTCGATCCCGGTATTCTCCACCAGAAGGAAAAAGCACTACACAGAAACGTGTGGTGTTTTTTTGTTGTTGCCAAACGAGTGAGGGCTTAGCTCACCCAGGAGAGCGCCGTGCATGGACTGCAAGAGGGTCACCGTGATCAGAATCGGCCCGGTATTCTCCACCAGAAAGCACTGTACTTCGTAGGAAGTATGGTGCTTTTCTTTTTATACAGACGCAGAAAAAGGCGGGAGCTTCCCACAAAAGGGAAAGCCACCGCCTTTGTTGATCATCGGATGAGCCAGCCGTAATCCTGTCTGCAATCTACCACATGATCTGCATAAACCGTATGATCTACGATCTGGAAGATAAGCATATAGCGTTTTTCAAACAAGATAAATCGGTAAGCATTTTTAGGAATGTATTCGCCTTTGAGCCATGGGCAGCGCTGCGGCATCTGCTCCAGAGATTTTGCAGCCTTTTCAAATTCCACTGTAAGCCGCTCTGCTGCTGCAGGGTTGACCTGTGCCAGAAATGCGGCGTGGGACACCAGCATCTGAGCAGCCCGTGCTGACACGATCACGCGGTATTTATTTTGCTGCTCCATGTCCGGCGGCCTCCTTGATCGCACTGCGCATCATGGAAGTGACCTCGTCGATCGAATAGCCCTCGCTTCCACGCATCCGGTCCTCTTCCACGGAAAGCAGCTCTTCGCGGAGCTTCAGCATTTTTTCACGGCGGTTGTAGGTTTCGATGTCCATGACGACCAAGTCACCCTCGCCGTTTTTGGTGAGAAAAATCGGCTCAGCGGTTTCTCTGCACAGATCGGCGATCTCGTTATAGTTCTGACGAATCGCTGCAGATGGACGGATATTCATAAAAGCACCTCCTGCTCCTGAACGATCTATAATAGTAAAATTCTAATTATATTATATCCATATTGTGCAACGAAGTCAATGCGAACAGCTGTCACTTCGTTCTCCGGTTCGATCCCGGTAATCTCCACCAGATCAGAAAGGCATCACACATTGTGTGGTGCCTTTTTTGTTTTGCATTGCAGCAGGAAAACACAAAAAAATTTCTGCCCACTGCCGCAACCTGCGCGAAACGGGCTGTTTTGTGCGCGAATGGCAGACCACGGAAGGCGGAACTTGTGCTATAATATAAAAAAACAGGGAAGCAGAAGGAACAGGGGGTGCAGCAATGAACCTGCGGACGGCGATCGTGGAAGACAGCAAGCCGGATGCCGAACGGTTGAAACAGCTGCTGAAAAAGGCATTTGAAAATGAGAACATATCCTGCAGCTGTTTTGCCAGCGGAGATGAATTTTTGCGGACCGGCGGGCGCGAAGGGTATCAGGTGGTGTTTCTGGACATCTGCATGGAGGGCACCAATGGCATTGAGACGGCGCAGCGGCTGCGTGCGGCCGACCCGGACCTGCTGATCGTGTTTGTGACATCCTCGCCGGAGTACGTGTGGGATGCCTTTCCGGTACATCCATTCGATTATCTGCTCAAGCCTTATAAGGAAGAAAAGTTTGAGCAGCTGGCAGGGGAGCTGCGGCGGGTGCTGTGCCGTCAGCAGCCGGAGCTGGAGGTGCGCATTGCCCGGCAGATTGTGCGGCTGCCGCTGACCAAGATCTACTATGCTACGGCACAGAACCATTATGTGCGTGTGGTCACGGATGACGGCGAGTGCCGGGCCACGGCAAATTTTGCACAGGTGCAGGAACAGCTTCAGACCCAGCCGGAATTTCTGGTGTGCAACCGCGGCGTGATCATCAACATGTCCAAGGTGCTGCGGTTTGAGGGCGACTGCATTGAAATGCTGGATGGGACCCATCTGCCGGTGCGGCAGAAGGACAAAAACAGCCTGCTTGCCCAATTTACGCAGTACCAGTTCCGTGGTATGCAGCGGGAATTCTGACCCGGAAAGGAGAGCGCTTGTGAATTTTGCATTGTTTGGACGTTTTTTTCTGGAATTTGCAATGATGTATCCGGCAGAATACCTCTGCCTTGCCTCGCTGCAGGAGCACTTGCGTGCACCGCGTAAAACCTATGCCATCGGTGCGTCGGCGATCACACTGATGGGTCTGGCTGGCGCAGCGGTGTGCTGCATGCTGGACATAGAAACGAATTTCCTGCTCATCCCGCTGCTCATCATCAGCTTCTGGCTGCTGCGCTGGCGCACCGACCGGGAAGTATCGATCAGCCAGACCATGTTTCTGTTCTCAGTGTCGGCGGTGATGATGTCTGTGTGCACCCTGCTTGCCATTGTGCTGAACGCGGAAGCTGAGCTGGACAATGCACAGCCGGTGTTTCTGCCCAGCACCTCGGTCATCTGCCTGACCCTCTCGGTGATACTCAGCGCCATCTTCCGCTTTACGGCAGTGCGCTGGAGCCGGTGGCTGCTGCAGGAGTACCACGGCGAAGCTTTCTGGGAGTCGGCATGGCCGCTGCCGGCGCTGTACGCGGCGTTTCTGGTGTTCTGTATGCCGAAGGAGATCGGCGTCATCCTGATGAACCGCATCCGCATCATCGCGGTGCTGGCAGTGAGCATCTCGCTGCTGGGCATCTTTCTGCTGCTGTACGAGATGTACCGCGTGGCAAAGGAGTATGCCCGCAGCTCCCAGCTGGACCGCGAAAACCAGCTGTTGGCCGTGGAGTCCCGCCGCTATATGGAGCTGCGCAGCTATCTGGAACAGACCCGCCACCTGCGGCACGATTTCCGCCAGCACCTGCATGTGATCTCCGGCCTGACCGAGGCCGGGCGGCTGGATGAACTGAAAAGCTACCTGAGCCAGTACGAGAGCGAACTCAGCGATGCCAGACCCACCCTGTGCGTCAACGCTGCGGTGGATGCGCTTGCCGGCCACTACGACTACGAGGCCCGGAAACAGGCATCCAGATCGAATGGAAGCTGGAACTGCCCAAGCTCCTGCCCCTGCCGGAGGCGACCTGTGCACCATTCTTGGCAACCTGCTGGAAAATGCGCTCCATGCCAGCCAGAAGCTGCCGCCGGAAGAACGGCAGGTCAAGGTGCTGGCCCGGATGCTCAGCCCGGCCATGATGGGCCTGATGGTGGAGAACCGCTACGATGGCGTGCTGAAAAAGCAGGGCGGCGTTCTGCACTCCACCAAGCATGACGGACAGGGCATCGGCCTTGTTTCCGTCGAAACTGCCGTGCACAGGTATCACGGCAATCTGACGGTGGAAACGAGCGGCAACGTTTTCCGGGCTAATGTGCTGCTGAATCTGTAAAATATTCCTGCCCCAAGGCACCGGCTTTTTGCACAAGCCGGTGCCTTTTGATTGCACTTTTCCCGGGAGATCATGATACTTATTTACAAAAGAAAAGGCAGGAGGGGAGCATATGGCAGCAGAAAGCAAAACCGGCTGTTTCTTAAACTTTCCTAAAAAATCTTTATCCGGCCCGGCCCTCCCCCGACGGGAGGCTTTTTGCTGTCCGCACGACGCATACGGTCAAGTTGAAAAATGAATAAAATTTACACATAGAATGAGATGATTTTAGGCTGAATGAGCAAAGAATCGAAAGAAGTCCCATAATCATATTGACATAATGGGTAATAGGGTGTAAACTACGTGCATCGGGTCGAGCAAATCCGAAAATTGAGATCATTCAGGGAGGAAACGGCTATGATGTGTTGTTGCGCAATGTGTTGTTGTACCGCAAACGCTTCCCGGACCGGCCGCCCTGCAGTATGGTATGCCGTGTGAGCATATCTGCATATTCTGTGTGGGAACACGCAGAAGGATCTGTCGCTGACCGCCTGGGAGCTTACTTGAAGAGGGAGCTTCCGGGCGTTTTGTTTTGACCCGCAAATCAGGATACAAGGGAGGAATCCGGCAATGGACTGGAATGCGATCCAGCAATATTTGCCGCTCTACCAGAAGGCCGCTGTACTTACCGTGCGGCTGGGCGTTGCAGGCATCATTTTTGCCATCATCATTGGCCTTGCCTGCGCAGTGATCCAGTATGAAAAGGTGCCCGTTCTGCGGCAGATCGTGGGTGTTTACATCCAGCTGTCCCGCAACACACCGCTGCTGGTGCAGCTGTTCTTCATTTATTATGGCCTGCCCAAGGTGGGCATCCGCACCAATGCCGAGATCTGCGGCATTGCCGGTCTGGCGTTTCTGGGCGGCAGCTACATGGCCGAAGCGTTCCGCAGCGGTCTGGAAGCTATTGAGCCATCCAGACCGAGAGTGCCTACAGCCTTGGCATGAACCGCTGGCAGACCATGCGCTACATCATTCTGCCGCAGGCCATGTCCACCAGTATGCCGGCTTTCATGGCAAATGTGATCTTCCTGCTCAAGGAGACCAGCGTGTTCAGCGCCATCAGCCTGATGGACCTGATGTTCACGGCAAAGGACCTCATCGGCATGTACTCCAAAACCATCGAATGTCTGTTCCTGCTGGTGGTGTTCTACCTTATCATTCTGCTGCCGGTGTCCATTGTGGGCAGCCTGATCGAAAGGAGGCTGCGCTATGCTGGATTTGGGTCTTGATGTCCTGTTCAAGGGCAAAAACATGGCCCGCCTGCTAGGCGCTTGGCGTTGCACTCAAAATCAGTGCCGTCTCGGTGATCATCAGCCTGCCGCTGGGCATCCTGCTGGGCGTGCTCATGACCTCCCGCAACCCCGTTATCAAGGCGGTTCTGCGGCTTTATCTGGAGTTCGTCCGCATCATGCCGCAGATGGTGCTGCTGTTCCTCGTTTACTTCGGCACCACCCGTGCCTTTGGGTGGAACCTTTCCGGCGAGACGGCATCCATCATCGTGTTTGTGCTGTGGGGCACCGCAGAAATGAGCGATCTTGTGCGCGGTGCGCTGATCGCCATTCCGAAGCACCAGTATGAGAGCGCCGAGGCCCTTGGCATGAGCCGTGCGCAGACCTACTGGTACATCATCATTCCGCAGACGGTGCGCCGCCTGATTCCGCTGTCCATCAACCTGATTACCCGCATGATCAAGACCACCAGCCTTGTGCTGATGATCGGTGTGGTGGAAGTGATCAAGGTAGCACAGCAGATCATCGAGGCCAACCGCACCGCCAGCCCCAACGCAGCGTTTGGCATTTATCTCACGGTTTTCGTGTTATATTCTTCGTATGCTGGCCCATCAGTCTGCTGGCATCCTATCTCGAAAAGAAATGGAAGTGACCGTACATGGCAGAACCTATTTTGACTGTTGAACATCTGATCAAGGCCTATGGCGAGACCCCCGTGCTGGATGATATCAGCTTTGCTGTCAAGCCCGGCGAGGTCATCGTGGTGGTCGGCCCTTCGGGCTGCGGCAAAAGCACCCTGCTGCGCTGTCTGAATGGTCTGGAGCCCACCCAGAGCGGCCGGGTGCGGCTGGGCAATGAGACCGTTGCCTACGGCGGTAAAAATCTGACTCAGCTGCGCCAGCGCATCGGCATGGTGTTCCAGAGCTACGAGCTGTTCCCGCACATGACGGTGCTGGACAATGTGCTTCTGGCACCCACCAAGGTGCAGAAGCGCCCCAAAGCGGAAGTGCAGCAGGAGGCCGAAGCTCTGCTGGACCGTGTGGGCCTGCTTGCCAAGAAAAACAGCTACCCGCGGGAGCTTTCCGGCGGCCAGAAGCAGCGCGTTGCCATCGTGCGCGCACTGTGTATGCACCCGGAGATCCTTCTGTTTGACGAAGTGACCGCTGCCCTTGATCCGGAAATGGTGCGCGAGGTGCTGGACGTTATGCTGGACCTTGCCAAGCAGGGCAAGACCATGATCATCGTTACCCACGAAATGCAGTTTGCCCGCGCCATTGCCAACCGCGTCATCTTTCTGGATGGCGGCAAGATCGTGGAAGAAGCTGCACCGGCCGAGTTCTTTGACCGGCCCAAGACCGAGCGCGCGCAACGCTTCCTGCGCACCTTCACGTTTGATGCTGTGAAATGAGTCACAGATCAAGATAAAGGCTGCGGGTGTTCCGCAGCCAAATGGGAAAGATTTTGTAAAGGAGTAATCATTATGAAACAGTCTAAGATCTCTCGTCGTTCCTTCCTGCTGGGTCTGGGTGCAGTTTCCGCTGCCACTGTTCTGACCGCATGCGGCGGCTCTTCTTCTGCTTCCACTGCAGCATCTGGCAGCGCAGCATCCGGCAGCAGCGTGGTCTACCGCACTCTGGATCAGATCAAGGAGTCTGGCAGCATCAACATCGGCGTGTTCTCCGATAAGAACCCGTTCGGCTATGTGGACGAGAACGGCGAATATCAGGGCTATGATGTCTACTTTGCACGCCGTCTGGGCGAGGATCTGGGCGTAGAGATCAACTTCGTTTCCACCGAGGCTGCAAACCGCATCGAGTACCTGCAGACCGGCAAGGCGGATGTGATCCTGGCAAACTTCACCGTGACCCCGGAGCGCGCAGAGGAAGTGGACTTTGCTCTGCCTTACATGAACGTGGCTCTGGGTGTCATTTCTCCGGACAGCAACGTTATCACCACTCTGGACAACTGGAACGCTGATGACCAGATGATCGTCATTTCCGGCACCACCGCCGAGACCTACCTGACCAAGGAGTACCCCGACATTCCGCTGCAGAAGTACGATTCCTATGCAACGGCCAAGAATGCACTGGAGAATGGCAACGGCGTGGCATGGGCCAACGATAACACCGAAGTCATTGCATTTGCAAAGCAGAACACCGGCTACACGGTCGGCATTCCCTCTCTGGGCAGTCAGGACACCATTGCTCCCGCTGTGAGCCAGGGCAACACCACCGTTCTGGATTGGCTGAACGAGGAGATCAAGGCTCTGGGCGAGGAGAACTTCTTCCACAAGGACTATGAGGAGACTCTGGTGGATACCTACGGCCTTGACTATGAGGATGAGCTGGTCGTTGAGGGCGGCGTGACCGGCGGCGCAGATGCCGCATCCAGCGAAGCTGCTTCTTCGGAAGCCGCATCTTCTGAGGCTGCTGCTTCCGAAGTAGCTTCCAGCGCAGCCGCACAGTAAATAAAAACACCGAGCGGGCAGGAGAGGGCTGAACCTTTCCTGCCCGTTTTTGCATTGCACCATCTGCCGGAACGTGCTATACTGGAATAAAACAACTCCTGTCCGAAAAATCTGAAAAAGAGAGGATGTTCCAATGAAACGTGCCTATACGAACGGGATCCTGCTGGATGGCACCGAGCAGATGCAGCCGGAAGCGCACAAGATCCTACTGACCGAGGATGATAAGATCATTGCCATTGTCGATGAGGGCGTGGATCTGGACGGTTATGAGGTGATCGATCTGCACGGAGGCTATCTGTGCCCGGGCCTGATCAACCTGCATGTGCATCTGGCAGGCAACGGCAAGCCCAGCGCAAAGCCGCGGGACAATGCTGCGCTGGTGCGCAAAATTCTGAGCAATGGCCTGACCCGTGCGGTGGCCTACAGGCTGGTATGCAGCTACGCGAAGCTGGAACTGCTGGGTGGCGTGACTACCATCCGCACCGTGGGCGGCATTGCAGATTTTGACACCCGCTGCGTGATGATGCTGCAGCTGGCAAGCTGCTGGCACCGCGCATCCTTGCTGCCAACGAAGGCATTTCGGTGCCCGGGGGACACATGGCGGGCTCGGTGGCAGTTGCGGCCCATAACAATGCCGAAGCACTTGCTCAGCTCAAAAAGGCCAGCGGCCAGAAGGTGGATCTTGTCAAGCTGATGATCACCGGCGGTGTGCTGGATGCCACCGAAAAGGGAACGCCCGGAGAGCTGAAAATGAAGCCGGAGATGATCAAAGCCGTCTGCGACGAAGCCCACAAGCTGGGCTATACCGTGGCGGCACACACCGAGTCGCCAGAAGGTGTAAAGGTGGCGCTGGAAAACGGCGTGGATTCCATTGAGCACGGAGCAAAGATGGACGATGAGACCATCCGGCTTTACAAGGAGCGGGGAGCCTTTGTGTGCACCACCATCTCCCCGGCGCTGCCCTACGCACTGTTTGATACGGCGGTTCCGGCGCTTCGGAAAAGGACCAGTATAACGGCAAGATCGTGTTTGACGGCGTGGTGGAAAGCGCAAAGACCGCCCTTGCCAACGGCATCCCGGTGGCCTTGGGCAACGATGTAGCTGCCCATACATCACCCAGTACGATTTCTGGCGGGAGCTGTGCTACTTCCACAAATACTGCGGTGTAAGCAACCAGTTCGCCCTGTACACGCCACCCTACGCAATGCTCAGCTGGCCGGAGTAGGAGACGTGACCGGTTCCATTGAGCCGGGCAAGAGCGCAGATTTTATTGTGACAAAGCACAACCCGCTGGAAGACCTGCGTGCGCTGCAGCATCTGGAACTGGTGGTCTGCCGCGGCCATGTGATCAAAAAGCCGAACCCCAAGCGGAACAAAACGGTGGATGCCCTGCTGGACCCGTACCTCGAATAATACTGAAAAAGCAAGGAGAGACGATCGGTCTTTCCTTGCTTTTTCGTTCACATGCCTGCCATCACGGCCATGATGCTTTGCCAGCTCTTGTTGCGGGCAGCGGGCACAGTGGTGCGGCGGCGTGCGGGTGCAGAGCCGGAAGAGACCGTATTCATGGCGGTCATCGGCACCGACGGATGAAAGAACACGGCTGTATCACCGGCCAGCCACTGGGCGGCAAGGCGGGCTGCCTGCGGGTCGGCTGTAGGGTGCGGCGCTCGGCACCGGCCAGATGATCCGCCAGCCAGTAGAGGATGGCACCCAGCGGCAGGCTGGGCAGAACATCCTGACTCCAGTAGGACCAGCGGCACCGGCCCTACAAAACTCTCCACGGTAATAACGGCACCGGTGCGGGCGTTCTGCGGGATGCTGCCTGATAATCGATACCGGCGCACTGGCGAAGCTCGGCAGTGATGCGCTGGGTGCGGGCCATATCCAGCCTGTCCTCACGGCAGTAGGCGCGGAAATCGGTCTCGTCAATCAGGCCGTCGGCGCTGGAAGGGAAGCGGCCCACCAGCTGGCCATCGGCGTTGTGGCACAGCTGCCAGCCCTTGCGGAACAGCTGGAAGTTCAGGCAGCGGCGACCCATGGTGGAGTAGCACAGAATGGAGGTGCTCTCACCGGGCAGCTGCTTCAGCTCCAGGCAGGCATCGTTGCCGCAGGTGTCCTGCAGCTTTACCGTTAACAGCAGCTGCGCACCGGGGTGCTGAGCTGACATAGCGTTGTGCATGGCATCAAAATAACGGTTGGCATCCATGATCGGTTCCCTCCTGAAACTATAACACAGCAGTTCGTTGTATAACGGATGGGCACTGCGCCAAACGACCCGGTGCACAGCAGGCGGCTTACGCAGGAATGTTTTATTGACTGAACATAGTATAGCATACTTCACAACAAAAAACAACTATAAGTTGCATAAAAACAAAATATTTCCGCGCATCCTGCAACAGTGACCCGAAACATGGTTGTTGCAAGAGTGAATCAGTTGTGTCCTGTATCAAAAACAGCCCACAGACGGCAAGGCCAAAGTCTCCCATCTGTGGGCTGTTCTGGTAAAATATGGTTCAATCGCCCAGTTCACGGATCTCGTTCTGGATCAGCCGCCCGGCCGCGCGGGCCAGTTGGTCCATGCCGCGGATACGGGCCATGTTTTTGCCGTAGATCTGTGCAGCGGCACCGGCAGAGCTGTCCTCACCCATGAACACAGCCGACACCCGGATGCCCATGCGCTGCAGCGCACGCACCTGCACGGCAGTGTCAGCCACACCGGCAGCGTCCTCGTAACCGCAGCCCAGCGGGTTTTCTGCACTGGGCGGGATGCGGCGGCTGTCGTTGGGCGAAGCGTCCGTCAGCACGATGAGCAGATGCCGCGGCGCAGGACCGGGCGCATACTGCAAAAGGTCGCCTGCGGCCCGCAGAGCAAGGCCGTCACGGTTCCAGCCGGAAGCGAAATAACGGTTGATGTTTTGCAGGTTTTTGTCTGCAAAGCCTTTGAGCACACGCAGTACGGTGTAGCCCCGCAGGCTGCTGAAGCTAGACACCCGCACCGGGATACCGCAGGCCGCAAGGCTCTGGGCCAAAATGGATCCCTGAGCCGCGATCACTTCCTGACAGTGCAGGCGGGAAGCGGATGCGTCCAATAAAAGGTCTACCGTAAAAGAGGCTGGTTCTCTTCCTCGGCACACAAAAACACCCGGTCATCGTTCAAAAGTGGTGCGCGCCAGATGCGCCCAGCGTTCAGGTTGCCACTGCGGGCAACACGGGCGTTGGGCTGCTGGTGCACAAGGATGCAGTTGCGGATCTGCTCGGTGAGCCGCAGCACCACACTGCGGTGCAGTTCCCGATTTTTGGCGTAATAAGCGCGGTTGCGGTCGGCCTGCAGCTCAGCCTGTTCAGCCAGATGCTTTGCTTCCGGTGTGGGAGCCTGCTCCGGGCTGGGCACACCGGCACTGAACCACAAATGGCACCCCAGATGGTCGCCCACGCAAAGTTCCTGCTCAGCCTTGCGCAGCCGTTCCGGCGGGTAGAGAGAGCGGCCGAAGCAGCTTTCGATGTAGGCTCTGTCCTGCGCGGCATTCTGCTTCAGGGTGATGTGGGCCCGGCGCTTGTCCACCGCCAGCCCGCCGCCCACAGCATCCACGGAGCTTGAGTGCTCCACGGTCACGCGGTCGGTCTTGATCATCTGGGTGGGCATGGCTTTGGTGGCAAGCTTTGCCAGCAGGCCGTCCAGATGCAGATGCAAAGCTGCTCTCTGGTGCACAGTGCCGTCGAACAGGTTGAATTTTGCGTAGATCGATAAAATTTCGGCTTTCAGCTGTTCCGGCTCCGGCACATGCTCCGGGGCCAGCGCGGCGGCAAGGCCGGACTCATAAGGGGTCATCACCGGGTCGGCACGGCCCAGCACACGCCGCCAGCGTGCGGCCTGCATGGTGTAGACCAGCTGATTTGCCATCCACTCCTGACGGGAGAGCTTGTATTGAATCGCAAAAAAGTAATCTGCATGGGCATGGCGCAGCGCTTCCAGCACCGGGCGGCGGGGCAGCTCCAGCCGATAGGCTGCATTTTCCAGATACAGCCATGTCATGTCGTCCAGCATCGTCTGCCGCAGATCACCGTCCCATGCGTCAAAGACGCTGCGGATCAGCGCGTCACCGTAATATTTATGGATGAGGCCCACGACCGTGTTCATGTAAAAATCGGTGGTGCCGTCGGTATAGCGGGCCAGAAACAGCGGCTCAAAGCCATAGGCTCCTGCAGCAGCCCAGACCTGATTGGCCGCACGCCGCTCCTGCGCGGTGTAACTCTGGCGTCCATCAGCCAAAGAGCTTGGCGGCATCCAGCTTGGCCGGAATGCGCGCTGCAATCACATCACGGATCAGGCCCTGCTCGTAGGAGTCAAAGGCCTTGTTGGTGATGCCCATATCCAGTGCCGCGCCTGCCGGGATGCCGCGCCGGATCAGCCGCAGGGCATCCAGCATACCGCGCAGATCCAGCGCCTTGGTGGAAATTTCCGCACTGTCGCACTTTTTCTGCAGGTCAAGGAACAGCAGTGCAAACTGGCGCACATACTTGGAAGCAAGATCGGGGAACTGCGTCCGCAGCAGCTTTTCCAGATCGTCCTGCGTAATGGTGGGCATCTGGATGACCACGAAACGGGAGGTGAGGGCCTCGTTCAGCTCACGGGTGCCGGCATAACCGTAGTTCATGGTGGCAATAAAGCGGGTCTCCTCCGCCAGCGGGATGCGGTCGTAGCCGGGCACATCGATGGCGCGGCGGAAGTCCAGCACCGCGTGCAGCACGGCCAGCGCTTCGTTTTTGGCCATGTTGATCTCGTCCAGCACACCAAAGCCGCCGCACTGGGCGCAGCGGTATACCGGGCCGGGCCGGAACACCACCTGACCGTCCGCAAAAGTGTCCATGCCGATGAGGGATGCTGCATCCATGTTCACATGGAAGGAGATGTCCCACGCAGGACGGCCAAAGGCGGCGGCAAGGTTTTCGGCCAGCACGTTTTTGCCGGTGGCTTTTCCGCCTGCCAGCAGCAGGTTTTCGCCGCAGAGCAGCGCCGCCAGCGCCTGCTCCCACACCTGTTTGCCGTAGTAGGTAAAGGCAGGGGAAGGGATGCGCGGGCGCAGTGCGTCCGGCAGGGCATGGGCAGCGCGGTACTGTTGGACTGCTTCCAGCAGAGCGGGGTCTACCCCTTCCTGCTGCAGAGTTTCAAGGAGATCAGACATTTGTACAAACACCTCGATTTTGCCGGTTGTCTGGCACAAACCGGCTGTTCAGCTTTATCATAGCACAATCGTGGGGATTTGTGTAGGGGGCACGTGGCGAAAAAATAGCAAAGAGAGGCGGCCCCAAACAGGGACCGCCTCTCTTCATGAAGAAAGAAGAAATGGAAAAACGCTTAAGTTGTGCCGGAAAACCGCGCTGGATCAGGCGTTATCCAGACCCGCCATCTGCTTGACGGCCTTCATGGCGAAGGTCAGGGTGCGGCCCATGGCTACACCAGCCATCAGGCAGGGGTAGTTGTTGGCAAAGAAGCTGCCGGACATATCACCGGTGATATACAGGCCCTCCATGGGCTGGTTGTTGTTGTCCAGCGCCTGACCCTTTTCGTTGATGGCAATGCCCTGCTCGGTGGTCAGCAGAGAAGCACCCAGCCAGCAGCCGTAGAAGGGCGCAGTGCGGATGGCACTCAGGCGGTAAGCGGGCTTGCCGAAATCCTCGTCGTTCTGCTTGTCGTACAGCTCATTGTAACGCTCCACGGTAGCAAGGAAGGTGTCCTTGGCAGCGCCGGTAAAGCCCATCTTGTCGGCCAGCTCGTCCAGCGTATCGCACTTGAACAGTGCACCGGCCTCGATAGCCTCGTCCATCTTACCCTGAATGTACTTCTCGCCGCCGTTGCGGGTCTGGGCAGAGCAGCCGATGGTGTGGAAACGCTTTGCGTCCTCCAGAATGTTGGCATCGCAGATCTGTGCGTAGACGCGGCCCGGCTGGTGGGCAGCAGCGTAGACGATATCGTTGTAGGGGCAGCTCTCGTTGGCAAAGCGCTCGCCGTTGCGGTTCACCTTCAGGAAGGGCTGGGTACCGGGGTTGTACTGGCGGATCTTGCCGGGGAAGGCCTTGCCGCCAAAGGCAGTGTCGCTATCCACATAGCCGCCATCACGCCGGGGGCAACAACGCCGCGGTCAAACAGCATGGGAGCGGCTTCCTTGTCCAGATTGGCACCGGCCCATACAGCAGCGCGGATGCCGTAGCCTTGTCGGCGGGGGAGTAGGAGCAGGCGGTGGTCACGCTGGTGCCAAGCGGGTCCAGCTGCTCCATCATGTAGGGGTTGCCGGGGAAACCGCCGCAGGCCAGCAGCACGCCCTTGTTGGCGTTGTAGCGGATAAAGTGGTCATCTTCGGTGCTCTGGGCGATGATGCCGGTAATGCGGCCCTCGCTGTTCTTTTCCAGCTTGGCCAGACTGGTCTTGAAGTCCACATCGTAGCCCAGCTCCTGAATGTACTGCAGCAGCAGCTCGTTGCGGGCCAGACCAGATGCGCTTTCGCTGGCCATGTAGTTATGCTCCTGCACAGGGAAGAGGTAGTCGGTATTGTGCTCAGCATTCTCTGTGGGCCATGCAGCCTCGCTGCCGGAGGTGAAATCGCACACCCAGCCGTACTTATCTTCCAGAATGCTGCGCATGAAGTCGTGCATAGCGGCAGACTCATTGATCCAGGTCTTGACGACGCGCTGGTCACACTTACCGGAGGCGTAGCGGGAGATCTCGCTCAGCAGCTTGGCGCGGTCGGCGGGCTTTTCACCGGCCTCCTTGGCGGCAGCGGAGTCGATAGCGCCGTACCAGTGGCGGGTGTCCTGTACGTTGGCGTTCTGCTCAATAACGCGGAAATTCAGGCCGTTCGCAGCTGCATAGGCGGCAGCAAACATACCGCCGTTGCCTGCACCCACAATGAGGATGTCGGTGTCCACGGTCTCAGTGATGGCAGTCTCGTCGATATCAGGCTCTTTGCCCAGCCAGTCGTTTGCGTCGCCTGTGGGCAGCTGCACGCTGGACACCACGGCCTCACCCTTTGCCTGTGCGTAGCAGCTCTTGGCAGCCTTCATCACGGCATCGGAGGTGATGGTAGAGCCGGAAACGCCGTCGATCTCGGCAGAACCGGCAGCCATCAGCTGCTCACGCAGCTCATCGGCAGCGGCAGCGCCGAAAGAAGCGGTCTCGCCGGAGGTGTCCACCACCACGTCGGTGACAGCGCTGTCAGAGAAGGTCATGGTGACCTTGACGGTGGAGGAGATGCCCTCGGCGGTGCCCTCGTAGGTGCCGGGAATGTACTGACCGGCAGCACCGGAGGCAGTGGAGCTGGAGGCGGAATTGCAGGCAGCCAGTGCGCCGGCAGTGACACCGCTCATGGCGGCGGCAGCAGCGATCTTCAGAAAGCCCTTGCGGGAAATCTTGTTCATAGGTACGCTCTCTTTCTCTTTTCTCTTCTTATCGTGCAGCAGGGTGAAAACCACTTTGCTGAATCTTTAACAATTGTAGCGTAGAGTGACGCACTTTACAATTCAATTGTGTTATATTATAATTTAGAAAATCCTAATGTAAGAAAGCGAGGATGCGCAGATGAACCAGAGTGCACTGGAAGGATTTGTGAAGATCGTAGAGATGGACAGCTTTTCAGCAGCAGCAGAGGCACTGTATCTTTCGCAGTCAGCGCTTTCGCAGCAGATCCGCACGCTGGAGGGGCAGCTGCAGTTTGAACTGTTTCAGCATGTACCGCGCCGGGTGATCCTGACCCCGGCAGGCCGGGACTTTTACCCCAAGGCAAAGCAGCTGACGGCCTTGTATCAGGAGGCAGTGCGCCATGCCCGTGCGGTACAGCAGCAGGAAAATCCGCCGGAACGGCATCTGGTCATTGCATGGAGCCATGAGGCGATGCGGATGTTCGGGTACGACCTGTTTTCTCTGACGAACGAGCTGTGTCTGCAATACACGTCTATTATGATGCAGTGCGCCAGTCGCAGCGAGGTCTGGCGCAGTCTGAAAAAAGGGGACGCGGACCTTTCTTTCCAGCTGGAAAGTGCGGAATTTTACGCGCAGGGGTTCACTTTCATCCGCTGCTTTATGTGCCGGAGCTGTGCATTCCCATCCACCCGCCCGCCGATATGCCGGTGGGCAGGCTGAGTCTGGAGCAGGCGCTGCAATACCGCTGGCTGCCCGTCAAAGAGATGTACCAGACCGTCTACGAGACCAGCCTGCTGCAGGAGGGGCTGGAGTGCGGAGTGAACTTTACGCCGGTGGGCGGCATCCGCAGCGCATCCTATGGGGATCCTGCGCTCAAGATGGTTCCTGCAGTCTATTACCGCAGACCGGATCTCAGCTTTGCGCGGGTGCTGGACTGGGGCAGGGGACACCGGTTTGGCGTCGTGCTGGGACAAAAGCGCGAGGACCGGTGGTGATGGCCTATGTCCGCGCTTTGCAGCAGCTGCTGCCGTCCCTCTCGGAAAAGCTGTTCGGCCTGAAGCTGGAAGCGGTGGAGGAATAAAGAAAAAAAGAAAACCCTCTCAGGCGCATTCGCGCCAGCTCTCCCGAAGGGAGAGCTCTATTGCAGCTGACCGGTAACTGCTGAAAAGCTCCCCCTCTCGGGGGGAGCTGGCATCGCGTAGCGATGACTGAGAGGGTAAACAAATAGCACCTGCTGCCTTCGGAAAGGAAGGCGGCAGGTGCTATTTTTGTGCTTATACTGCGATGGCGGCTGCTTTACTCCACCACGTCCTCGAACTGGCTGTTGTACAGATCGGCGTAGAAGCCGCCTGCTTCGATCAGCTGGTCGTGGGTGCCTGCTCCACAATGTCGCCATCTCGCATCACAAGGATGAGGTCGGCATCCCGGATGGTGGAAAGACGGTGTGCAATCACAAAGCTGGTGCGGCCCTCCATCAGGCGGTCCATAGCGGTTTGGATGCGCTGCTCGGTACGGGTATCCACGCTGCTGGTGGCCTCGTCCAAAATCAGGATGCGGTTATCTGCCAGAATGGTGCGGGCGATGGTGAGCAGCTGCTTCTGGCCCTGACTTACGTTGGAAGCATCCTCGTTCAGCTCCATCTGGTAGCCGCCGGGCAGGGTGCGGATAAAGTGGTCAGCGTTGGCAGCCTTGGCGGCGGCGATCACTTCTTCGTCGGTAGCATCCAGACGGCCATAGCGGATGTTCTCCATGATGGTGCCCTTGAACAGCCATGTGTCCTGCAGCACCATGCCGAAGCCCTCGCGCAGAGCGCTGCGGTCAAAGTCACGCACATCGTGGCCATTCAGGGTGATGGAACCGGAATCAACATCATAGAAGCGCATGAGCAGCTTGACCATGGTAGTTTTGCCCGCGCCGGTAGGGCCGACGATAGCCACCTTCTGGCCGGGCTTGACCTCACAGCTGAAATCGCGGATGACGGTCTTGTCCGGGGTGTAGCCGAAGCGGACATGACTGAATGTCACCTGACCGTTGATGCAGCCGGGGTCGGCCCGGCGGGCCGGGTCTGCCTGCTGATCCTCTTCCGGCTCGTTCAGAAATTCGAACACCCGCTCAGCGGCAGCGGCCATGCTCTGCAGCATGTTGGACACCTGAGAAAGCTGCTGGATGGCTGGGTGAAGTTCTTGACGTACTGGATGAAGGCTGAATGTCACCGATGGTAATGGTGCCGTTTGCCGCAAAAATGCTGCCCACGATGGCCACTGCCACATAGCCAGATTGCCTACAAAGTTCATAATGGGCATCATCAGGCCGGAGAGAAACTGGCTCTTCCATGCGGATTCGTACAGCTTATCGTTGGCGGCGTTGAAGTCGTTCAGCACCACGGCCTCGCGGTTGAAGGCTTTGACCACGTTGTGGCCGGAGTAGACTTCTTCCACCTGACCGTTCACAACGCCCAGAATGGCCTGCTGTGCCTTGAAGTATTTCTGGCTGAACTTGACCACGATGAGCACCAGCACCAGCGAGACCGGCAGGATCAGCAGGGCGATCAGGGTCATCTTCGGGCTGATGGACAGCATCATGACCAGCACGCCGATCATGGTGGTCACACTGGTGATGAGCTGGGTGATGCTCTGGTTCAGGCTCTGGCCCAGCGTGTCCACATCGTTGGTGATGCGGGACAGCACCTCGCCCACGGTGCGCTTTTCAAAGTAGGCAAGGGGCAGGCGGTTGATCTTTTCGCTGATCTGCTTGCGGAAGTCGTAGCAGACTTCTGGGAAAGGCCGGTCATGAGCCAGCCCTGAATAAAGCTGAAGGCGCTGCTCAGCAGGTACATGCCCAGCAAAAACAGCAGGATGCGGCCGATATACACAAAGTCGATGCTGCCGGTGCCGCGCAGCTTGGCGATCCAGCCGGTGGCAAGAGCGTGGTGGCCTTTGCCAGCACCTTAGGGCCTGCAATATTGAAGATGGTAGAAAGAATGGCAAATACAATGGCGGTAACGAGCGAAAGGCGGTAGCGGCCAAGGTTGCGCACAAGCTGCAGCAGGGTGCCCTTGAAGTCCTTGGCGCGTTCGGTCGTCATGCGTCCGGGTCTTGGCATATCACTCACCCTCCTTTTCGGTATTCAGAGATTTGAGGTCCAGCTCCTTCTGGCTCAGCTGGCTGCGGGCAATCTCCTGATACTCCGGGCAGGAAGCCATCAGCTGGGCATGGGTGCCCTTGCCAACCAGACGGCCTTCGTCCAGCACCAGGATCTGGTTTGCGTGCAGCACAGTGGAGATGCGCTGTGCCACAATGATAACGGTAGCGTTATCGGTCTGGGCTTTCAGTGCACGGCGCAGGGCAACATCGGTCTTAAAGTCGAGGGCAGAAAAGCTGTCGTCGAACAGATAAATTTTGGGGTCCTTGGCAATGGCGCGTGCAATGGAAAGGCGCTGCTTCTGGCCGCCGGACACATTGGAGCCGCCCTGCGCAATGGGGCTTTGGTAGCCCTCGGGCTTTGCGTCGATGAACTCGGTTGCCTGCGCAATGGCAGCAGCCTTTTTCACATCGGCATCGGTGATGTGCTCCCCGCCGAACTTCAGGTTCGAGTCGATGGTGCCGCTGAACAGCACGCCCTTCTGGGCACATAGCCCAGCAGGTCGTGCAGCTGTGCCTGCGGCATATTGCGCACATCGATGCGTCCACGGTCACGCTGCCGCCGGTGACATCATAAAAGCGGGGGATGAGGTTGAGCAGGTGGATTTGCCGCAGCCGGTAGAGCCGATGATGGCGGTGGTTTCGCCGGGCTTTGCGGTAAAGCTGATGTGCTCCAGCGCATCGCTGTCCGCACCCGGGAAGCGGAAGCTCACATCGTGGAACTCTACCTCACCCTGCCAGTTTTCGTGCTCCTGCGCGGGCTTTGCAGCAGCTTCGTCCGGGTCGTTGATGGTGGCTTTGGTGCGGATCACCTCGTCGATGCGCTCCGCAGCCACACCGGCGCGGGGCAGCATGACGGCCACCATGGCCAGCATCAGGAAGGACATGACAATTTGCATGGTGTAGGTGATGAATGCGATCATCTCGCCCACCTGCATGGTGCCGTTGTCCATGGCCTTGCCGCCGAACCAGACGATCAGCAGGCTGGTGCCGTTCATGATGAGGGTCATAAAGGGCATCATGGCAACCATGGCACGATTGGTGAACAGCTGGGTGCTCATCAGGTCTTTGTTGGCCTTGTCGAAGCGCTCCTCCTCAAACTTTTCACGGCTGAAGGCACGCACCGGCATGATGCCGGTCAGAATCTCGCGGCTGACGAGGTTCAACCGGTCCACCAGCTTCTGCATGATCTTGAACTTGGGCATGGCCACACTCATCAGGAAGAGGATGAGCAACAGCAGAACGGCCACATCCAGCACGATGATCCAGGAAAGGCCGGTGCTGCTGTTCAGCACATGCAGCACGCCGCCAATGCCCAGAATGGGCGCATAGGCCACCATGCGCAGCAGCATGACGCAGACGAACTGCACCTGCTGGATGTCGTTGGTGGTGCGGGTGATGAGAGATGCGGTGGAAAAATTCTCGATCTCTGCATTGGAGAACCCGATGACGCTGGCAAAGGTCTCACGGCGCAGGTCGCGGCCAATGGCGGCGGACACACGGGAGGCGAGGAAGCCCACCGCAATGGACACAGCCACCATCAGCAAAGTCAGGCCCAGCATCTGGCCGCCTACGCGGTAAAGGTAGCGCATCTGCACATCGTGGGCAATGCCCTGTGCCTCGTATTCCAGCTGCACCAGCAGCATGGACTGGCTTTTGAGGTTCTCCATCAGGGTATCATCCAGACTGGCAAAAGCACCGGCCAGCTGCTGCTGGACAGCTTCGCGGGTGAAGCCGGGCATCTGGCTCATAGCGGCAAACTGGGAGCATACGGTGTCCAGATCTTCGGCAGTGGGGGTGACGGTCTCGCTATCCGTGGTGGTGCTCTCAGAGGATGCCGCCTGCATGTCAGCAAGGCCGGTCATGCCCATGGTGTCCTGCCCGGCGGGGGCGTTCGCTGCCTGCGCGGTGGCCATATACAGCACGATGTCCGGCGTGGTGACGGCATCCTCCAGCGCGGTGCGCTCGTCATCGGTCAGGTCGGTGCGCAGCTTCAGCACGCCGTCGTCCTGAAGATAATACCCGTAGGCGTTCTGGAGCGCATCGGCGTCCTCTTCGCTCATCAAAGCGTGAGGGCATCCAGCGTGCTCTGGCGTATCGTTTCCGGCAGGGGCTTTCAATGCCGCCCTGCTGGATGCCGGTGTCCACGATCCTGCTGGTGTAGTCCGGCAGCGAAAGATCGCAGTACGCCTGCACGAACAGCAGCGCGAACACCACAAGACAGACGGCCCAGTGCCGGGCCAGCTGCTTGAAAATTTTCGTCATAGTTCGGTTCTCCCTTCGTTGTTTTTTGCTTCACGGGAAGCGTTTTCCGCAAGGATGGCGTCCATCAGTGCGCCGCGCAAAACGTTCATCTGCTGCACCTGCTCCGGTGTCAGCCGGGCCATCACGCAGGCAAAATAATCGCTGAGTGCATCTTCACACCGGCACAGGCGGCGTAGCTCCGGCGTGATGCGCACCAGCGTTTTGCGCCGGTCAGCCGGGTCCGCTTCGCGCAGAACAAGGCCGTCCTGTTCCAGCTGGCGCAGGCTGCGGCTGATGGCCGGCAGCGGCTGGTGTGCCTCCCGGGCAAAATCGGAAACATACACCGCTCCGTTCTGCCGCGGGTACTGATCGTGTGAGCCAGACCCTCCAGCATGGGAAAGTGGCACTTGGGACAGCCCCGCAGAGCCGTTTTCATGCCGGCCCGGGACGCCTTGCTCAGCTGTCCAAAAAAATGGCACAGACCGTGAAAGCTCGCGGCGGCTTCGGTCTCGTTCAACATTCTATCCCTCCTCATTGCAAAATGCTTAACAGTTGTTAACTATTAACGCCTGACAATAATATTCCTCCGGCACCCAGAATGCAAGGGCAGTTTAGGATAATTTTAAAAAAGTTCACAAAAAGGGGAGAACGGCAGAAAGCCTGAACCGCCCGGCAGCTGCATAAATAGAATAAGAAACGTTTCTGCGGGAGGGGCGGCGGCAGTGGAACAGAACCTGACAAGAATTTTTACACTTTTTGGCGGCTTGACACTGTTTTTATACGGCATGGATGCGCTCAGCCACAGTCTGGAAACAGCGGCAGGCAGCCGCCTGAAAAGCCTGCTGGCCGCTGTGACCGGCAGCCCGGTGCGGGGCGTGCTGGCGGGGGGCTGCGGTCACGGCGGTGCTGCAAAGCAGCTCGGCAGTCACGGTGATGGTGCTGGGCTTTGTAAGTGCGGGCCTGCTGACCCTGCGGCAGGCGGTCCCGGTGATCTTTGGCTGCAACATCGGAACCACCGTTACCGCACAGCTGCTGGCCTTCCGGCTGGAAGATGTGCGCGGCCTTGTGCTGCTGGCCGGGCTGCTGCTCTGCTTTGTCTGTGCGGGGCGGAAGGCCCGGGCTATTGGCCGGGCGGTGTTCGCCTTTGGCCTGCTGTTCGAGGGCATTGCCGATATGGCACTGCCATGGAACCGCTGGCGCAAAGCCCGGTGTTTGTGCACTGGCTGGGTCGGGTGCGGCAGCACCCATGGCTGGGGCTGCTGGCGGGGCTTGGCATGACCCTGACAGTGCAGAGCAGCTCGGCTACCATTGCCCTGCTGCAGAACTTTGCAGCCCGCCCCGGGCTGGACGGCAGCAGTCTGCTGGGTCTTGCGGGTGCGCTGCCAGTGCTGCTGGGCGATAATATCGGCACCACCATCACGGCAGTGCTGGCATCCTTGAGCGCAAGCCGGGACGCAAAGCGGGTGGCTGCGGCCCATGCAGTGTTCAATCTGACCGGCGCGGCGGTGTTCTGCGCCGGTCTGCCGTTGTATGTGCGGCTGACGGCTGCACTTTCGCCCAAAGGCCGGAGCTTGCCGTGATCGCCCGGCAGATCGCGAATGCGCACACCTTGTTCAATGTGGCGTGCACGCTGGTGTGGCTGCCGCTGACCCCACTGATGGTGCGGTTTGTGTGCCGCCTTGTGCCGGACCGGGCAGTGCGGTAAGTTTTTACTGGACAAACATACCAATTGCGCATATACTGAAAGGGATGAAACCTACCGCGGAACAAAAAGGAAACATTGCTATGCGACAGAAAATCGGAAGAGTGTGTATGGTGCTGGGCGCGCTGCTGATCCTTGCGGCAGCAGCCCTGCTGGCCTATAACAAGTGGGATGCATCCCGTGCAGACAAGGCCTCGCAGGAGGTGCTGGGCGAGCTGGAGCAGACCCTGAACGCTGCCATTGAGGAAAAGGCAAAATCGGATACCGTGGCGCTGCAGCCGGAGCTGGACCCCACGCAGGAAATGACCGTGACCGAACTGAACGGCTGGGATTACATCGGCTATCTGTCCATTCCGTCCATCGGGCTGGAACTGCCGGTGATGAGCCAGTGGAGCTATGCGGGCCTGAAAATCGCACCGGGCCGTTACTCCGGTTCCACCTATGCGGATAACATGGTGGTCTGCGCCCACAACTATGCAAAGCATTTCAGCCCCATCAAGTGGCTGACCGAGGGCGCGCAGGTCTATTTTACGGATATGGACGGTATGCGCTGGACCTACGAGGTCTCTTATGTAGAAAACCTGCAGCCTACGCAAATTGAGGAAATGACCGAAAAGACGGAGGAGTCCGATGAATGGGATCTGACCCTCTTTACCTGTACCACCGGCGGCAGCGCCCGGTGCGCTGTACGGTGCGTGCGGACGGGCTACCCGGCGCTCACAACGGAGACCGCAGAATAAGATGCAAAAAATCCCCTGTGCGCTGGCACAGGGGATTTTTCATATCCGGTATTCAGTGGACGGTGCCCACCTTCACAGGGGATTACTTGCTCTGAATGTACTCGTCAATGGCCTTTGCAGCAGCCTTGCCTGCGCCCATGGCTTGATGACGGTGGCTGCGCCGGTCACGGCATCGCCGCCGGCGTACACACCATCGCGGCTGGTTTTGCCGTCGTCGCCGTCGGTAACGATGCAGCCGTGCTTGTTGGTTTCCAGACCCGGGGTGGTGGAGCGGATCAGCGGGTTGGGGCTGGTGCCCAGACTCATAATGACCGTGTCCACATCCAGCTCGAACTCGCTGCCCTTCTTTTCGATGGGGCGGCGGCGGCCGGAAGCATCCGGCTCGCCCAGCTCCATCTCAATGCAGGTGATGGACTTGACAAAGCCCTCGTCGTTGGCGTGGATCTCCACAGGGTTGCACAGGGTCTTGAAGATGATGCCCTCTTCCTCGGCGTGCTCCACCTCTTCCTTACGGGCGGGCAGCTCAGCCATGCCGCGGCGGTAGACGATGTACACGGTCTCGGCGCCCAGACGCAGGGCGCTGCGGGCAGCGTCCATGGCCACGTTGCCGCCGCCCACAACGGCGACCTTTTTGCCGGTGCGGATGGGGGTCTTGCTGGTGGGCAGATAAGCCTTCATCAGGTTGGAGCGGGTCAGGAACTCGTTGGCAGAGTAGACGCCCTTCAGGCTCTCGCCGGGGATGCCCATGAAGCGGGGCAGACCGGCACCGGAGCCTACGAACACGGCCTCGTAGCCGTACTCGTCCATCAGCTCGTCGATGGTGAGCACCTTGCCAATGACCATATTGCACTCAAAATCAACGCCCATCTTCTTCAGGCCGTCGATCTCCTGCTGCACGATGGCCTTGGGCAGACGGAACTCAGGGATGCCGTACATCAGCACGCCGCCGGCACATGCAGGGCCTCGTAAACGGTGACCTTGTAGCCAAGCTTTGCCAGATCGCCTGCGGCGGTCAGGCCGGCAGGGCCTGCGCCGATGATGGCCACCTTGTGGCCGTTCCATTCGGGCACGATGGGGGCGGTGTGCACATTCTCGCGGTGCCAGTCGGCAACAAAGCGCTCCAGGCGGCCGATGCCACCGGCTCGTTCTTGATGCCGCGGGTGCACTTGCCCTCGCACTGGCTCTCCTGCGGGCATACACGGCCGCAGACAGCGGGCAGGGAAGAGGAGCGGTTGATCACCTGATAAGCGGCTTCAAAGTCGCCCTCGGCCACATGGCCGATGAACTCGGGGATATCGATGCCCACAGGGCAGCCGGTCTGGCAGGGTTTGTTCTTGCAGTGCACGCAGCGCTTTGCTTCGTTCACGGCCATTTCTTCGGTGTAGCCAAGTGCAACTTCCTTAAAGTTCTTGTTGCGCACATTGGGGTCCTGCGTGGGCATGGGGCACTTCTTCGGGTCCATATTGAAAGCCATCTTATTTTACCTCCTGATTGAGCAGATTGCATGCCGCTTCACGGGCGTGTGCCTCAAACGGGCGGTACATGGTGCCGCGGGCCATTGCCTCATCAAAATCCACCAGATCGCCGTCAAAGTCGGGGCCGTCCACGCAGGCAAACTTGGTCTCGCCGCCAACGGTCAGGCGGCAGCCGCCGCACATGCCGGTGCCGTCGATCATGATGGGGTTCATGGAAACGATGCTCTTCAGGCCATGCTTCTGGCAGGTCTTGACCACGAACTTCATCATGATCAGCGGGCCGATGGTGATGACCAGATCGTACTGGTTGCCGGCGGCCACCAGCTCGTCCAGTGCAGCGGTAACAACACCCTTGGTGCCATAGCTGCCGTCGTCGGTCATAATGCGCAGCTCGTCGCTGCAGGCTTTGAACTCGTCCTCAAGGATCAGTAGGTCCTTATTGCGGAAGCCCACCACGCTGTGCACCACACAGCCCTGCTCGTGCAGCTCACGGGCAATGGCAGAGCGATGGCGCAGCTACGCCGCCGCCCACGACACATACCTTCTTCAGGCCTTCCACCTCGGTGGCGCGGCCCAGCGGACCTACAAAGTCGTGGACACTCTGGCCCACCTGCAGGCTGTTCAGCTCCATCGTGGTACCGCCCACGATCTGGAAAATGATATCCACAGTGCCCTTTTCGCGGTCGTAACCGGCCACGGTCAGGGGGATGCGCTCGCTGTCCTCAAACGGGCGCACAATGATAAACTGGCCCGGCTTTGCCTTTTTGGCGATCAGCGGGGCTTCAATGACCATCTTCGTCACGGTGGGATTCAGCGCGACTTTTTCAGTGATCTTATACATTGTGTTTGCTCCTTTATGCTGGCTTTTCCTATTTCTGCGCACGAAAACGCGCCTGTATGCCTCAGCGGCATAACAGACGCAGCTCTTACAGGCGACAAAATGATACTTTCCATTATAATAGTTTACAAAAGGGAAAGCAAATCAATTTTCTTCGTGTATGTCGTGGCAAACTTGAATGATAACACAGGTAAAGCCCGCAAAAGTGAAGTCTTTTGAATACAGACAGGCGGGTTTACAACTTTTTTGCAGAAAATGCAAATTTGTGGTTGACAATTTCCGGGCGGTACGGTATAATAATCAGCGTCGCCGGTAAACAGTCCGGCACAAACACATGGAATGTGCGGCCGTAGCTCATCTGGTAGAGCGCCACCTTGCCAAGGTGGAGGTAGCGAGTTCGAGCCTCGTCGGCCGCTCCATTTTGTGGAAGTTTAGCTCAGCTGGGAGAGCATCTGCCTTACAAGCAGAGGGTCAGCGGTTCGAGCCCGTTAACTTCCACCATTTGGCCCGGTAGCTCAGTTGGTTAGAGCACCAGCCTGTCACGCTGGGGTCGTCGGTTCGAGCCCGATCCGGGTCGCTTCGTCGAAAGTCCTGCAGTTCATCGGGCGTCTTGCAAGCAAGACTGCCGTGATGAACGCCAGACTTCTCCTCTTCCCACAAAATCTTGCTTCGCAAGCTTTCGCGGGGACC
>ENA-OQAA01000339-OQAA01000339.1-human-gut-metagenome-genome-assembly--contig:-NODE-339-length-33390-cov-2.282596_pt1 | contig 33390 bp, 31 predicted proteins | sample MGYA00242489_ERZ504515 | MGnify/ENA primary metagenome ERZ504515 (study PRJEB26092, sample SAMD00036237) | human gut metagenome | host: Homo sapiens | study: EMG produced TPA metagenomics assembly of... | reverse complement strand
TCATGATCTATGATTGTTGTCCACTTTCTAGGATCATTTGGTAAAAACGCATCATTCAATGCTTTTGTTACAGGCGCAAAACCCCAACCTTCCACATATACATTATTAGGATCTTTCAAACCTCTGGCTCCTAGCATTATTATATCGGAGTTACCTTGATTAGCCTTGCCTGCCCAATCATTCGAGTTCCCGATTTCCGTATAATTGACTTCAAAAACAGATTCTTTGCACCATTCATACTCATCATCAAAAAGAACTTTATAATCCGGGATCAAATCATATTGATAGGCAGGATCGGTAATTAGTTCTTTCAATTGGCTGGCGATCTCCTTCATTTTAGTATCATCATTCTGATATAGAACGATACGTGCTTTCATCGCGATAGCGGCACCATTCGTAGCTCGTCCTTTCTCATTAGCCGGGACTATCTTAGGTAACTTCCCAATAACATTATTATCTAAATCCTCGATTAATTTCGCATAGACCTCATCCGGCTGTAACTGAGGGACAGTTGTTATATCATCCAACCCCAAATTCGTCTCGTAATACGGTATGTATCCAAAGAAACGCCACAACTGGAAATAATAAAATACACGCAAGAAATGAGCCTCAGCCACATAACGATCACGAAGCTCCTCCGACATCGTCCCCTCCGGAAGAAGAGGGCATTTCTCTATCACGATATTCGCACGGTTCACACCCTCATACGAACGCCCCCATAAACCCTCGGGTAAGTTTGTCGGTGTCACCCAATTGGTAAAATCATTCACTCGCTGCAACTGCGGTTGATCCGAGACCGTCGATCCACCGGTCTCCGCATCATCCGACATGATATTACTTACCAGTTCATAAGAGCTATACGCATTATAAGCGTTCCATTTCAACGGGTCATAGGCAGCGACCAATGCCTCGGTCAAATCCTCCTGTGTCTTGTAATAATCCGTTTCGATAACCTTATTCGTCGGAGACAACTCTAAAAAATCATGCAGCCACTTAGTCCGAATACAACGGCTAGCAGATAAATATATTTATTCATAACACTAATTTTAATATTAAAATGTCAAATTCAATCCAAATGTATAAACCCGGGCTTGAGGATATACACCCTTATCTATACCCATTGTCGAACCGATTTCCGGATCCATTCCCTTGTATCCCGTAATAGTCAACAAATTATCGAACGACGCATAAAACCTCAAGCGTTGTATATAAGCTTTTCGGGTCAACTGGGCCGGCAGCGTATAACCTACCTGTAAATTACGTAAGCGCAAGAAAGAAGCATCGTGAACCAACAAAGTAGACGGACGGAAGTTCTTAGGCGTATCACCCAAGACAATCCTTGGCATCGAATTGGAGGTGCCCGGTCCTGTCCATCTTTCCAAAGCATCCGACGTATAATTGACCGCCGCCAGCTCATAACGGCGTAACGCATCGAAAACATCCGCCCCGAAAGAACCTTGGAAAAAGGCACTTAAATCAAAGCCATTCCAATCAGCCGCAACAGTAAGTCCAACTATCCAATCCGGATTAGGTTTGCCTATCATCGTACGGTCCTCGTTATCATCGCTGATCACACCGTCTCCATTCAAATCCTCAAATTTCGTATCACCGGGTACCGCATTCGGTTGTATAGGCTTACCGGTAGCAGGACTGATATAGTTATCGATCTCCTCTTGTGTCTGGAAAACCCCAATCGCCTTATATCCGAAGAAATAACCGATCGGATAACCATTTTGGTTCCTTGATACCGTACCTAAAGTCGGTAAACTCTCCTTATCGATATATCCTGTTTGATTTCCTAGATTCTTGATCTCATTCTTCACATAAGAAGCATTCGCCAAGAAAGACAGATTCACTTTATCTACACTTAATTTATAACCGACTTCAAGCTCGATACCTTGGTTGGTCAATGTCCCGACATTCGACAAAGGCGAGCCACTTCCCACATATAGGGGTATCGGACGCTCCATCAACATGTCTTTTGTATCTTTCTTGAACCAATCAAAACTGAAAGAAAGGGAGTTATTAAAGAAGCGGGAATCAAATCCAAAGTCCAATTGCTCCGAGGTTTCCCAACGCAAATCAGGATTGGCCAAAGAAGTAGGTTTTGTTCCGCTATGGATGACACCGTTCGAACTTGCCCCGAAACTATAGTTATTTCCTCCGGTCATCGTCGTAGTATATCCAAACGACCCGATTTTCTCATTTCCGTTTTGGCCCCAGCTTCCGCGTACTTTTAAGAAATCGAACCATCCGGTTTATTTTCCATGAAAGGCTCGTTAGTCAACGTCCAGCCCGCGGAGACAGAAGGGAAATAAGCATATTGATTATTCCGGCCGAAGTTAGAGGAACCGTCCCGACGAAGGGTTAACTCTAGCATATACCTTTCGTCATAATTATAGTTTAATCGTCCGAAAACGGACGCCATCCGATGCTCTGTCGCACCACCTTCCGAATGCTGATCGCCGGGAGAGGCACTATTGGTAAAATCGATCCATGCTTTATGATCATCTTCCGCTCGTAAATTCAATGCTGTTCCCTTTACCTTTTTACTATCATACCGTTCCATAGAGGTTCCCAGTAAAACGGCGAAATTATGTTTATCGATCGAACGTTTATAATTCAACGTATTCTCCCAAAGAAGCTTCATGCCACGATTCATCGTTTGCTCCACCCTCGATTTCTCAGTCTTGACCATATAACACAAATAGCTAACTGGGAACCAATTCCTTTCGCCCCAAAAAGCCATATCCGTGGAGAGAGAGGTCTTAAACGTAAGATTCTCGAATACTTCCAATTCACCCCAAACAGAACCTACAAATTTATCCCAGTCCTTGTTATTGTTTAAGGTCTGCATCATAGCGACCGGATTCACGATCTCTTGATTCTCGATCACGTTATAGATGCGGCCTTCATCATCCTTGACATAGCCGGGATAATTTTTCTCGTAATAAGCGAGATCTTCCGCCGAAGGATTCTCCAGATAGACCGATTCGTTCGGTGGAGTCATCACCGCACTTGCTAACGGGCCGGAGAAGTTGTCATTCTCCGAAATACCTTTGGATATGATCCGTGTATATCCTAGGTTCGTACCGACCTTGAAACTACGGAAAAATTTATTCGCCTTATTCTCAAACACATTATAGGTATTGTTGAAACGTAAGCTATATCGTTTATAATCCGACTTATCTTTTCCTCCAACAATTCCTTCTTGATCTAAATAACCAAAAGAGAGGAAATAGCTTCCCTTATCACCACCCCCACTGATGCTCGCTTGATGATTCATGATCGGGGCATTCTCGTTATAAATCTCATTCTGCCAGTTCGTCCCTACACCTGCTTTCGAAGGATCATCGTAAATAGGGTCCATCCCGGCATTCACGTAAGCCTCATTCATTATTGTCTCATATTCGGTGGCATTCAAGACCGACATTTTTTCGCCAAGGATTTTGCCAACCGATTGAGAAATCATAATTGACAACCGCTTTTCCTTTTTTCCCGCTCTTTGTCGTAACCAAAATAACACCATTAGCCGCACGCGAACCGTAGATAGCGGCTGAAGCGGCATCTTTTAAGACCTCGATAGATTGTATATCCTGCGGATTCAGATAATCGACACCTCCTTCAAGTGGCATTCCATCCACAATATATAAAGGGTTACTATCATTAATAGTTCCTGTACCACGGATACGGACTCTCGACTCGGCTCCCGGTTGTCCGGAATTCTGCATAATGCTTACTCCCGAAACCTTTCCCCGTAACACATCCTCTACCCGGTAGGTGTCAGCTTCTCCAAATCATCGGAGGTGACCCGGCTTATGGCCGCTGTCATCACGCTCTTCTTCTGGACGCCATAACCAACCACGACCACCTCATCCAAGGCTTGCGTGTCCTCTTTCAAGACAACCTGCAAATCAGTCTGCGTACCGACCTTAACCGTATGGGAGAGATAGCCGATAAACGAGATTTCCAAGATATCGCCATTTTTCACATCTAGCGTAAATACACCATTCATGTCAGAGATCGTACCGGTAGTAGTTCCTTTTACGGAAATACTCGCACCGATAACCGGAGTTCCATTCGTATCCAAGATCGTTCCTCGCAATTTTCTTACCGTTTGAGAAACTTCCATCGGATTTACATCAGGATGGGAAAGGCCGCTTGCCTCCAGATTGCCACTTAAGGAAGCGAGCAATAATGACCCGGCACATATCCAACGCCATCGCTGATCCTTACTTTTCTTTTCATAAATTATTCGAATTTAAAGGTTTAAACAATATTCCTAACATTACTTTTTGGTTATTCGGACTCTGAGTATTTTCAAAAAAGGGGTAGCATTCCCCTCGACAGCACTCACGAGGAGTGCCGCCGTAGGAAATTGGATATAAAGCTAACCTAACTAATTTAATGTATACTCAAAGTAATCCTTGAAAGAGGTTACCGCATCGCCTACTTTTAGATAACGGCGACTAAGTACTGGTTTCGCCCCCCCCTTCTCATGATACTCGGCTATCAAAAGATAACCTCCTGCTTTTGAGGGCAATTTCAGAAGGCAAGGTTGAAGCCGCTTGCCAAAAGGTTCAATCACAATAGACTCTTCTTGTGTCGAAATAATAGTTCCTTTCTCGTCTAGTAGTTTCAAGAGAACTTTTCCTGACGAGTCTTTATTCAAGTCGTTCACCCCAACCAAGTTGAAGACTAAATCACTACCCGGTTTCAAGGCAGGGAGATGTTTTGTATAACGATGGTCCGTCAAGTCGATAAAGACCGCCGTTGGAGCGAAGCAATGCTTGAACCACCGGAAAGCCGGCGAAGGTTGCAAGTCCTTAATATCATTGATAAACCAATCTCCCGTGAAACCATAATTATTGGTCAGATGGCAAAAGGCCAAGATTCCACCCACCGAGCGTTCTGAACGCAGCCACTCGGTCTCAAGCTGTAACCAATAGGCTTGCAATTCACGGCATTGAGCCGGAGTAGCGTTCTCGCCGAGATAATAATTATAATTATTGAGTGTCAATTTCGAGGGCCGTCCATCACGCCATAACCAAATCCATCCGTACTCATTGACCAACTGAGGAACGCCCGCATCTAGTATAGAAGAGAAACCTACCCAATTCTCATGCAATGCACCTAAGTTATAGGGATTGTTTTTGAAGTAGTCGTTCAGTTCACTGGAATGCATCAACGTTAGCGCACGATATGGGTGTGGCTCATCCATCTCATCATTCGTTCCCATCTGATCAGATGTCATATAGCCGGCATCCCAGATCCGGGTCGGGTCTAATTCCTTTAGTTCGGGAATCAGCGTATTTCCTATATAACTGTCCCAATTCTCATTGATCGCATCCCAGATCACGATACTGGATGATTGCCATCGCTCCATACCCAATTCGTATACTCCTTACGTACCTGTTCATCCCATCCATGATTTTGCCAATAAAGCCACTCATTTTGCAATACGATGCCATACTCATCGCAAAGATCATACCAGAAGTCCGGAACAATACCGACACATATTCGCATAGCGTTCCAATCAATCGACTTTGGCAAGTCTATCATCAGCTTCTTCACCCATTCCCGATCCCAAGCCAACGCTTGACAATCCGGTCCTCAAAGAAACGTTGAAGCGTGATATTGGAGCCTCGTAAGTAGAATTTATCCCCATTAAGCGTAAAGAATTTGCCTTTTCTCGAAAAATCACGCATCCCGAAGTTCACCGAATAACGATCTACAAGCTCATCTTGGTCATACACCGAGACCTCGCCTTCGTACAAGAAAGGGGAGTCCGGAGTCCAAGCCTTCGGATTATCCAAAGAGATACTCGTTTCGAAATAAGTCCTATTATCCCGTTTAACCTCACCTTCAATCACTTTCTTTCCAACCACCTGCCCTGTGGTCTTCTCCTTGACACAGAACTCAATCTTACAAGAGTCCTTCATTTTATCCCCATACAACATTTGGGTGGATACAAACTTCTCACCAAAGTCTTAACTGTCACCAATCCTTTAGCCAGAGAAGGTAGGAACAAAATCTTGTCGACCCGCATCTTACCGGTAGCCGTGATGAACACGTCGTCTCAGATTCCGGGTAGGTAATGGACTTTCTCCTTATCCGTACCACCGGCAGCCTCGCTAGGCAACCACGCCCGGTCGCCCACCTGAATTAAGATCTCATTGTCCGAGCCATATTTTACGGCACTCGTAATATTAAAATCCATTGGAGTATAGCATTCCATGAAAGACCCTACTTGATGTCCATTCACGAAGACTCGTGTAACGTATTGGCTTTTCTTTATCGTAAGGAATAATTGCTCATCCTTGAATTTCTCGTCGATAAATACTTTTCGCTTATACCAATTATACATTGGCGTATAATCTCTCTCCAAGAAATTAAACTGTTCCACCAACTCCACGCCGTCAGGCTTCTTGAAGAATTTCTCGTATTGAGAGATTTTCGGCCTAGCTAGATGCACCAATCCCGGAACCGGTATCTTACGGGTATATTTCCGTGGGGGAAAAGCCTGTTCCGTCTGATCAAAATCCCATTCCCCATTTAATGAGATCGTTGTCCTCCCGTCATCGGCCCAAGCGAATACGGATAGGAAGCAACACATAATTAAAATTATTCTTTTCATGACATCCGATTTATTTAACTCTTTCACGAAGGCAAGTTACAATTATTAGAAACATAAACTTTTTAGAAATTTACCTCCTGCTTTTAGAATCTTATCAAAATATAAGAATGATCGTAATACATACCATCCCAAGATTAAAGTCGTTTCAACAATTTGGCTGCTACCTCATTATTCTTCATGAGAGACGCATCAATCGGAGAAGAACGGATAATAGAAGTCAATCGTTTATGCCATTCCACATCTCGCCACATCCCAACAAACTGAGGCCCACAAAAATTACTGGTCGCTACACCGACCCACATACCCGTACGGCCGCTGTAATAGCTCCTAACTCGCAAAGATCCTTTATCCAATCCCATTTCAATAAAGGCCAATCCTTATAATCCACCAATCCCCAACATTCTGTCGTAACAAGAGGACGGCGATTCTTCCGGGCCACAGAAGCCATAAGCTCTATCTTATCAGTCAACAACTTCTGCCAATATCCAGGTCTTTCCCGATAAACCCGTTCCGCGTTTTTTCACCACATTCTTATAGTCATCCGGAGAAAAAGATCGTAGCCATATCCTACCTGTTTATAAAATTCGCCACCATTCTGTTGCGCCATCCAAATATGATGCTCATACAAATCAAGGAAAGAACAATCTACCTCTTCATACTTCTTGACATCTCCATGATCAAACGAATATAAGAATGGCATATCCGGATATGTTTTCCGCATCTTTTCCAATGAGGTCTTCATCCATCGTAAGGATTCCTCCTTATACCAATTCCCCCAACCGACATTCGGGTATATCTTAGCGAAAAAAGGCGCCCACGAATCACCGGGCCACTCATTACAAAGATCCACATAAAGGATCGTATCCAATAGTCCATCCTCCTCGATCGAACGAAGGGTTGTCAACCAGCAATCTGCCAATTTTTCCGGTGTATCCAATTTCAGGCAAACCTCATCCACATCGAGCGATACCAAGAAGAAAGCCCCACCTTAATATCCCGCTCCTTACACTTCGACAAAAACAAGTTCAAATTCGGTTGAACTTGCACCTCATTCATATCCGGACTTCCCCAATCTTGTTGATTCCAGACTTCTTTAAGCAACCATTTCTTCGTTGGATTCTCTGCGATTAAATGGGGATAAGCGTCAATACGTATCGCATTATACCCCCGTTCCGAGAGTTCGTTCAATACTTGGTCCCAGTTCTCATAACCGGCTCCGGGCCAACGTCTCTCCAACCAAGAAAAATCCCACATGGTAATTGCACGGGGCGATATCTTTCCTTTCCCCGCAAAAGCCATTTCATTTTTAGCTGATGCCTTTGATAAATCGAAAGCCGCTAAGCTGCCTAATGCCACTACCGCTGTTTGTCTAATAAATACTCTTCTATCCATATTATGTTATATTATTTTATCTTTCGGATGTCCTCCTTTTCTCCAAAAAGCCTCGATCTTTTCCAACGGTACCCCTTTCGTTTCCGGTACATAGAAATATCCCCAAATAATCGCCAAAATTCCAATGAACGCATAGAACAAGAATGCTCCCGCCGGATTCCCTTGGCTTTCGCCATTGATCGTTAAATCGGTTCCCGGTATTGAAAACACCTTCAATATCTTGAAGAAAGTAAACGATACGATCGCATTGAAAAACCATACGGACAACGAACCGAGAGAAGACCCCAGTCCTCTCAACTTTTGCGGAAACACTTCCGATACAATCAGCCAACCTAGCGGTCCGATACTAATAGCGAAGAATCCCACATATAAGAAAATAAGGACGATGGAAAGCCATTTCCCAGAATCCCCTAATCGCACAGCGAATATAAAAGAAGTAGCGAGTAGCAACAAGGAAATCACGATACCGCTCAACCCCAGAAAATAAAGCTTACGCCTTCCCAATCGATCTACAAAGTAAACGGACAACAGCGTGAACAATAAATTGACAACTCCTACCCCGACAGAAGCCCCTATCGCAGAAACCGCACCATCGAAACCAGCCATCAAGAAGATTTTAGGACTATAATAAATCACGGTATTGATACCTACAAACTGCTGGAAGAACATGATACCGATAGCGATAACTAACGCATTCCGTAACCAAGGCTGAGCCAGATCCTTAAAACGTCCTTGTCGCTCATCATTTTTTCGCATCTCATTCCGCATCTGCTCAAACGAGGCATTTACCAAATCCGGATGCTCAACCATCTTTAATACGGATAGACTCTCTTCCTCCCTGCCAACAGACATCAACCACCTTGGAGATGGCGGAACGAGCAACATACCCACGAACAAAATAATAGCGGGAATCACCCCCACATAAAACATCGGCCTCCAACATGAGACAGACGCCTCATCCGCAAAATACAAATCCGAAAGATAAGATACCAGAAGCCCGATCGTAATCATCAATTGGAACATAGCGACAAACATCCCCCGTGATTTCGCCGGAGAAACTTCTGCGATATAAAGAGGCACCGCAAAAGAAGATATCCCGATAGCCACTCCCAAGAATAAACGGGCGGCGATCAAATGATAAATGTCCGGAGCCCATCCCGACCATAACGCACCGATAGCGAAAATAACAGCCGAAGTCAAAATGACTTTCCTACGCCCTAATGCGATCCGTCAACTTACCACAACACAGCGCTCCCAGAATAGCTCCCAGCAAACCGGAGGAAGTAACGACCTCCACCATACTATCGTCTATGCCAAAATCTTTCTGGAAGAAGGAATCGCCCCGGAAATCACGCCGGTATCAAAACCAAACAATAGTCCTCCCATGGCGGCGACAATCGCTATCACATAAATCATCCAATATCTATAGCTCGTGTTTCTCATGTTTTTCTTGTGTATTTAATCCATCTATAAACTCAAGCTCGAAATCACGCCAGACCTCCGCTTTCAACGCAGGATTAGGCACATATAAGAAAATCTCCGGATTTTCCTCGAATTGTCTGTAAATAGACACCCCTTTCCGAATATCTAAAGAAATATAATCCGAAGGAGATTTACAAATCAAATGAGAGGAATCGTACATCGGATTCGCGATCCATTCTAATTCATCACGTCCATTAAACACAGGAAACCAAGCGATTCCCTTGTGCTTACGAACCCCCTCATATACAAAGCCATATTCCCTATCGCACCACGCCCCGAAAGTCAAAGGCAACCTCGGATTCGCGCTAATCGTCGCATGTACCCAACAAGGCGGTACGATTACCACATCCCCCGGAAAGGCATGCACCGCATAACACCTACCCGCTGATCCTCCGCATACTCCTGCATATAAATAATCGCCTCTCCCGACCAAATCTCATAGATTTCCGGCGTAGACCAACCGCTATAAGGAGAAATCTTGTGAATATGCCCTTGGCTTCTGACCGGTTCCTGCCCCAACTTACCAGCGCTATATGTCACTACCCCGAATAACAAATGTAACTTATTCAGCAACGCACGATGTTCTTCTTTGCCGACATCCATAGCGATCGAGTAAACCTGCTCCGGTCCCTTGCATTGAGGATCACGCAAACTAGCCCGTATATCTTCCAGCCGGCGAATCTCGACCTCCGGACCAAATACACCCGCCCCATAGGTAAACCCCATAAGCGATTGAACCGGTGTTATATCAATTCCTTTATCAAATACAAATCCGTTCATTTTGCTGTTGTTTTACCATGAAATACTCCAAGCCGAATAAAGCGGCGTCATCGCCCAAGATTGCCGGGACAATCGGGACTTTCCCGGAAGGACACCAAGCTAATTCATCCACTCGCTTACTGATATAAGGAATGATTACCTCTTGGCTTTTTAAAATCCCCCCTCCCAGAATCACCACTTCCGGATCATAAGCATGTATATAGGTTATTATCGCCGATACCCAGATATCCATGCATTCGTTTCTAATCAATAAAGCGTCTGTATTCCCCTCCTGCGCCAACCTAAAAATGCGCTTGAAATCATAGATATCCGCATCTCGCTTAAATGATTCCGATAAAAGGGCATGCTCCCGGATAATGGTCGGCAAGAAGAAAGAGGAAGACAGAGCTTCTACACAGCCTTTATTCCCGCATGAACATCGACGGCCCTTATAATCCAACACAAAATGTCCTCCCAAAGAACCCGCTTGAAAATGCTGTCCATACAGAAGCCGTCCATCAATCACGACTCCCGTACCGATACCGGTTCCGATTGTCATCATGACTACATTGTTCTTTCCCCGGGCCGCACCCTGCCACCATTCTCCAGCTACGGCCAAACGAGCGTCATTATCCATGCAGAAAGGAACTTCCCAATTCTCCCATGCCCATTTATCCAGACTAATCGAACAGGCATCATCATACTTCTCATTCGTAGAGATTACCCGGTTATGAATTGGATCTACCAGCGGGAAAAGCCAGGCCGATACAACGAAGCGCCGCCACATCAATACGCCAAGCGGCCAACAACCGATCGATCGCCTCCTTTATCTTAGGTAAGTTCGGAGCTAATCCCAGAGCCAGACGGGAAGGTAATCTCACACAGTCTACGATCTCACCATCAGACAATAGTCCGATCTTTACGACCGTCCCCCCTAAATCTATCGCTATCGTATACATAAGCTATCGCAATTTAGGGGTACCGTCCACTTCTACCAATCGGGCCGAGAAGCCTTATTCGCGATCTCTTCATAATTATGCCCGGCATCCGAAGGCCAGCACGCGGCAAATGACAAGACGCTATTTCCAGTATTAGCTACCCGGTGCGCTACACCGCCCGGTATATAATGCAGGCTACCCGGCATCATCCTTTCCGCCCACGTATTCCGTTCCCGGTCCATCAAGATCAACATACCTTCGCCTTCCAATCCCCAATAATACTCCGAACGATCCTCTTGTTGATGAAAATGGCCTTTCGTCATGAAATACTCATCTCCCACCTTTCCCGGATATAATTGAGTAATACCAAAATAAAGCCCTCCCGGAGAGCCTTCCCGCTCCGGTAAATAACTATATACCTCGTATGCTAATTGATCTAATGGTAATTGGGAATAAGCATCTTGATTCTCAAAAATTCCGGCAAGCTCGCCTAAAGTTCTCCGGCTCTTTACCACACCTTCCCCCTTTAGCTCATCTTGAAAAATGACAAAGGATGGGATTACAATCTTTTTATGTTCCATGATATTCTATTTACGATACAACTTATATCGCAAAATAGATCGAATACCTTGGGCTTTATTTTAGTATTTTTCCAAACAACTATGAAATCCTGTCCTTATTCTCCATCCAGGCGCTCCTTATATTTTTTCTGGTACTCGGATGGAAGCATATTCGTGGTTTTCTTAAATTGGCCGATGAAGTTGGATAGATTATTGAATCCGGCCTCGGAACTAATCGTGGATATCTTCAGGTTTCCCTCTATCAATAGTTTTTTCGCGTGTCCTATGCGCATGTCATTCAGGTACTCCACGAAAGTCTTCTTGGTCCGTTTCTTGAAATAACGACAAAAAGCGGTCGGAGTCAAACCTACCAAAGCGGCGACTTCCTCCAGCTTCACTGGAGACGTGAAGTTCTTCACCAGATATTTATAGACCTTATTGAAACGCTCGAAATCATCCGAGTTGACCGTTTCCGTAAACCCCGTACTGGCTAATATCTCATATTCTTCGGAAGTCGCCATTAATTCCAGTAAAGCAATCAATTTGATCACCCTACTCGCTCCCGTCTCATTGGCGGATTGGCTGATCAGCTCGGCAATCTTCTTCCGGGACTTACCCACAAACTTAATCCCTCTACGGGAACGCTCTATCAATTCCCGGATATTATTCATCTCCGGAAGACGGATTAAATTAGGTTCAAAAAATCTGACGCTTGAAGAACAAGCAAATACAAGTAGCCCGCAAGCCGGAACTCTTATCGAAATAAACAGGGTCATTTCTCCACTCATGCGGTAGTTGAGGGCCGATCATACAAACATCGCCCTCGAAATATCCTTCCACATGATCCCCGACAAAGCGAGTACCCGTACCACTTGTGATATACATTATCTCAATAGCCGGATGGTAGTGCCAAGGCACTATAAAATGCGGTAGATCCTCCACATAGAAATGAATGTGACTATCTATCGGGAATGGCAGTTCTTGAAATAATGGTTTCATAGGCTTTATACTAAAGGTTTCAACCTCTCGATCAGTTCATCCCCAAGCGCCCGTTTATTCACGATATGTTCCTGCACGGCGGTAACAAACGGATTATTCATGAAATCTCCTCGAACACCCTCGAAATCCTGTTGTTTTTCCTTGTTGGAACCATCCACACCGAAACCGATCATAGAAGTCAAAGAGAATTCCTTACGGGCATCCTCATAAAGCATCTCATCCAAGCGGATCACACATTCTTGCCAACGACGAACCAGATCAATAATCTCCGCGGCGGAAATCGAACGGAGATCCACCCCATAATAACGTTCGATCATCTCGTAGGCCCATGTCCATTCCAAGGAATAATAACGTCCGTGAACCAAACGGAAAAAGCATTCCACATCCTCTAAGGAAGCAATTTCCCCCTGTTCGATATCTTGCAACAAGGCATCTAGCGTTCCCTCGGGAGGATCAAGCCCGCCAAGTCCAGCCATTCTCCGGAGCCTTTGGATTCCGTAGGACGCAATTGCTCCCAGACCTCTTCCATAGAATAATAGGTCGTACCTTCCAAACGCTTGATTAACGAGTTACCAAAGAACTTATTAATTGCCATGCCATAAAAGTTCAACGCATTCCGGAGGAGGAACCTTTTATACGAGTATTCTGATAATAATAAATCTCGGAAGTCTCTCCAACCAATGCTTGTAGGTTTTTCAAGATATCTACTGCTTTCAACATCTTCTGGATCGTATAGGGACTCAATAGATTATAGTTAATCATATCCAAGCGATCCGGGTCCGTACGTTTATCACGCTTCGGCCATTTCTGGGCATCACGGATCGTACCTACGCTGCGAAGATTAATTCCCGGGACTAAGTAAGTCTCATCATCCTTCTCTATTAAATAGGAGAATGGAATATCGGAAGTATCGCTATGATGATGATGGCGGCCCATTACCAAAGAGAAAGCGCCGATACGGGCCGGCCAAAGGATATACGAGTCGCTGGTCGTCTTGGAACCACGTTCCACGATCCCTTGATGAATCGGTCCCAGCTTATACATATGATTACTCTGGTTGGAGCCACTTCCCGCGTTCAAGAACGAATACATTCCCGCTATCAGCAAACTGCTCTTATGCATAGACACCGTAAACGGACCGGCGAAAATAGCGCAAGCCTCCCCATTCTCGAAAGCGCAGTTGCTGAACAACAAGGAATCATGGGCCGAGAAGTTATGCGTCACTTGGCAAGCCTGTCCGATAAAGCAACGGATAATCTTAGCGGCATCCGCGATCTTGGCTCCCGAAGAGACAATGAATCTTGCGCGATCACACTATCCCCGATAAATACCGGGGCCTCTCTCTTACTATTTACGGAACCATTTTCCAGACGTGCGCTATTCTCTATGGTCGCGTAATCACCAATCTTCACGTTACGGATCGTACCGGTATTGACAATCTTGACCTTATCGCCAACCGTTCCCTCCGTAGAGGCGATACCCTCCGTATAAGCGGTAATCATATCCCGCAAGCGTTCGATCAAGGCCGGACGATGGCGGTACAAAGCGATAATATAAGCCAATGAAGCCGACAGGCCATCGTAAATCGGAACCTCACGCCCGCCGGTCTCATTCAAGACCGACACCTCGACATTATTCCCGAACGTAGCCTTGCCTTCCACCAACATAACATTTATATTCTGGATAAAGCAGTCATCACCGATCCGGTAATTAGCGATATAATTCTGTACGTTCTCGATCAGCACATTATCCCCCAACGTACAATTATGCAGGGTAACATGACGAAGCCCGCTATGCTTTACCAATCCTCCCGGCAGGGTAACACCTTACGAAAGGCTCCTAACTTAACCACTCCTGAAAAACGTACATGGTTCACATATTCAATATCAAACACCTCTGGAACCCAAACTTGATTCCAATCATCGGCCCGGCAAGCCTGAGATCGCAAGGTGGCGATCTCATCCGGCCGCAAATTTCTCAAATGATTCATTGGTACTAATTTTGTAAGACTCTACTCTTCATCATATTGCTGAAAGAGGAAGTCATTGTAGGGGAAACGGGTGATATGGATTTGTTTGACCCGTTCATACAACATCTCTTTCAACGCCTCTATATTCGTACGTTCCTTGGCGGAGATAAAGATGCAATTATCTTGCAATTTTCCCATCCACGTACGTTTCAGTTCATCCAGATCGATATTCTCACGACCACGAGGGGTCAAATCATCTTCCTCTTTCGGGACAAAGGTAAATGCGTCCACCTTATTGAAAACCATAATCATCGGTTTCTCGGTCTTATCGATCTCCGCCAACGTACGGTTCACAACCTCTATTTGCTCCTCAAAAGTAGGATGTGAGATATCCACGATATGTACCAGCAAATCCGCCTCCCGTACCTCATCCAAGGTCGATTTAAAAGATTCCACCAGCTCGGTCGGTAACTTGCGGATAAATCCGACCGTATCAGACAGCAAGAACGGCAAGTTCTCGATAATGACCTTGCGTACGGTCGTATCTAACGTAGCGAACAACTTATTCTCGGCAAAGACCTCACTCTTGCTCAATAAGTTCATCAAGGTAGATTACCTACGTTCGTATATCCGACCAACGCTACACGTACCATCTTACCCCGGTTTTTCCGTTGTACGCTTTTTTGCTTGTCAATATCCACCAGCTCTTTCTTCAATCGTGCGATCTTATCCAAGATAATACGTTTATCAGTCTCCAACTGTGTCTCACCCGGACCACGCATACCTACGCCGCCTCGCTGACGCTCCAAGTGTGTCCACAGACGAGTCAAGCGGGGTAACATATATTTATATTGTGCAAGCTCCACCTGTGTCTTCGCATGGGCGGTCTGTGCACGGCTAGCGAAGATATCCAAGATCAAGCTCGTACGATCCAAGATTTTCACCTGCAATTCTTTCTCAATATTACGGAGTTGCTTCGGACTCAGCTCATCATCAAAGATCACCAAACCGATCTCATTCTCTACCACATACTCCTTAATTTCCTGCAATTTACCGGTCCCGACAAAAGTGACGGAATTCGGGTAATCCATTTTCTGGGTAAAACGCTTTACCGCATCCACCCCTGCCGTATCGGCCAAGAAAGCCAATTCGTCCAGATATTCCTTAACTTTTTGCTCATTTTGCTCAGGGGTAACCAAACCCACCAAAACGGCCTTCTCGGTCTGTGCCTCAGATATGATAAATTCTTTCATGCCACAAAGATATATTATTTCAATTATTTACGTATATTCGCGAACATATTTACAAATATAAATCAACTTAGCTATGAAAAAGAGAATTTGGCATCTATCCAGACGCGTTGTCGTTTGTACGGTATTCCTATTCGTACAACAATTTATCCAGTCACAAGTTTCAAATCCGTCTACATGGGAAAGCTTTGTGCAAAGTAACGCAAATATATCTATTCGAGATACGTTTCGGATGCAGACATTTGAGGGACTTGCTTCTGATAATTGGGATTATGCCATTACAGGTGAAGCCCTTATTGAAGATATCTCCGGCGTGAAAGATATTCCTAACAGCCACGGAAACTACGGGTTACGAATGCCAATGAATACGCAAGCGGCTTTCGAGCATTTCACGTTAACAGATCATCAAGATATAAAAATCAGTATACGGAAAGGGGGCATCCATTTAATGCTCGGAGAAAAGATGCAAGTTAAGACTTACCGCCCTAACAAACCAGAATATGTGTCGATCATAACTTTAAATAAAGACGATGCTACTGCTTCATTCGAAAAGACGGATATAGGCAGCAATCCCCCGGGATTGGATATTATCGTCCCCACACAGGCCGCCAATACCAAAAACGGCTATTATTATGTAGACAGCGTTTACGCACACGGCATGATTCCTACCTATTCCCTATTTACCGGAAACAGCGATTGGAACCATGAGGATCGCTGGAGCCACCTACCGCCTACCGTCACCGCAACGCCTTGATTAACGGCAATATCTCCATAAATACAAATATCAGCTGTAAAGATATCTTTATTGGCAATGGAAATATCCATATTTTACCAACCGGAAATCTATCCGCAAATAACCTTACCATCTATCCTAATGATGGTATCTTGGCGTCTTCCTCCACCTTGCGATCGTCTGGAACTATTAACATCTCCGGCAAAATAACAATCGAGAAGACCTTCGCTCAAAAAGGCAAATGGTATTTTATCTCCTTCCCCTTCGATGTATTCGCTTCCGGCATAGACCGGATTTCCAACTGGGTGATGACAAAAGCGATACAAACGGTAATTACTTTTACGTACAAACCTATAACGGAGAAAAGCGAGCTAATTCACAAAGCCCTTCCAACAACTGGGAAGTCATACCACAAACAATAATCAATACATCCCAGCCCATCTTCAAGAAGAACAAGGGATACCTAATCGCTATTGACGCTTCCGCCGATCGTCAGAACCTTCGTTTCTCCTCGAAAGCAGGAGATATCCCTATAGATTTCGGAAAAAACGGTCAAGCCTCTATTCCGGTAAGCATTAACAACCAAAGCCAGAACCAGAATCATAACGGCTGGTATCTATGCGGTAATCCTCTGCCGGCCTCCTTTATCTCTTAGTCAAATAGAATCAAACTCGGCCTTAGACGGATACATTTATATATATGACGGCTCCACCTACCAACCCTACGTGATCGGTAGCGATTTCGCCATCCCTCCATTCTCCGCTTTCTTTGTCAAAGCGAATAAAAAGTACCAGCCTATCTGTATATAATACATCCGAACCAGCCAATTATAAATTATTATCAACGAACGCACCCATATCTTTCCCGACATCGGAACCTCAAGCCCGACAAGATTCCCCTGTTTCCAATCAAGTATTTTCATTTCCGGAATTAAGCTATCAGCTAGAGAACAAGACTTTATTCATTACTAATCTTCCATCCCCCGGTAAAGTCGAACTGTTTACTCCGGCAGGCATATTAGTATTCACGCAAGCGGTACAGGCAGGGAACCCTATCCTCCCGATTCCCCTCCCACAAGGTTTATATATCTTAATTATTCAAACAGAACATTATCGGGCACAGTACAAATGCGTTTTAACCTCCTAAAGCCCGAAACAATCTTATATCTTTGCCCTGTTTTTAGAATAAAACGAATATGAAGAAGATCAATATCACAACAATTGCCTTACTTGTTTACTTAATCGTAATGAGTATCATCGGCTGGCCGGGAAACAATCCCGGAAACAATTATACCGAATATTTCTTGATGATCGGCGCTACGCTCGTCATCATCATCCTTCTAGCTATCTGCAAGTCAAACGTCTGAGAATGCGAGATAAGTGGAATAAAGACGATGATCCTGCCAAGCAATAAAAACACAGCCTGTTTTTCTTCACAGAAGAACAGGCTGAATGAACTTTATTTTATTACACTAGTATTAATATTACTGCTTTTTCGCCCTCACAGGCTACTTGAATGTCTCATAAAGACTACGCACAGTATAAATTATTCGATTATAAATAAGTACAATCTTAACAGGACACACACACCACTTGTTTCGCTTACTTTCTTAAAATGAGTTACTTTCATAATTCTTACATTTTATTCACTAGTACTAAAACGTCATTAACCAATACGCAAAAGACAGCCAATATCATTTTTGTAATCGTAGCCTAATCGTCATATCCCTGAAAGGCAATACAATCGTGAACATATTTTTAATAACATAGACATATCATCGTAATATAATCACACGTCCTTTGCGTTCTGAAAAAATAGATTAATTCTAATATATTTTAAGGACAAAAGGATGGACAACAGAAATTACTTTACGATGGCGATTCCCGCTCTTTTGCTAGGCGTAGCATACTTACAGCCAATCAATGCGGCACCGGCGGAGGATCTGCCAAACGTTACTGGACGAATGACGATCACTCAACAGACATTCACGGTAAGTGGCGTAGTCACCGATACGAACGGAGAACCAATTATCGGGGCTAACGTGATTGAGAAAGGGACTACAAATGGAGCCGTAACCGATTTTGACGGCAAATTTTCTCTCTCGCTGCAAAACAAGCAAAGCATATTGGTCGTTACTTATATCGGTTATAACACCAAGGAGATTCCAGCCGGGAATGGTTCTCCCCTCACGATCCAATTGCAGGATGACACCCAGAACCTAGACGAGGTTATCGTGGTAGGTTATAGTGTACAGAAGAAAAAAGACCTTACCGGTGCTGTTTCCGTACTGGAGGTAGGCGACCTGAAAGATACCCCGGTATCCAGTGTAGATCAAATGATGCAAGGCAAATTGTCCGGCGTAAACGTAATCCCGGATAATATGCCCGGCGGGGGTGTAGCGGTACGTGTACGCGGTTTCAGCACGATCCGTAACAATGATCCGCTTTATATCATCGATGGCGTGCCAGTAGAGGGCGGCATCAATTTTCTCAACCCGAATGATATCGAAAGTATGCAGGTATTGAAAGATGCTTCTTCCGCTTCCATCTATGGCGCACGTGCGGCAAACGGCGTGGTTATCATCAGTACAAAAAAAGGGAAGGAAGGTACTTTCCGGGTAAACCTAGACGCTTACGTGGGTGTACAAACCTCGGCAAAACAGATGCGTATGCTAAACGCCCAAGAATATGGCGACTTATTATGGCAGGCACAGCGTAACGACGGGAAATCACCAGTAAGCGACGTGTATGGCTCCGGCGAGACCGCCGTAATTCCGGAATTCCTTGACGCAGATCACCGTCTTCCCTCGGGAGACGTGGATTGGGTTGACGAGATCATGCAAAAAGCCATGGTCCAGTCCTATAACCTCTCTCTGGCGAAAGCAGATAAAGTTAGCAGCCACTTGTTCTCCCTAGGCTATTTCAACCAAGACGGTCTTATGAAATATACTGGTTTCGAACGTATATCCGGACGTTTCAACAATGAGTTCAAGCTCTTCAACGATCGTTTGAAAATCGGTGAGAACGCCACATTATCACATGCGTGGGGAACCTCGGTCACCAATAACGCCGCACTGGGAGGTATGTTATACAACGCCTATAAGACCGTATCCATTACCCCTGTTTACGATCTGGACGGGAATTTCGGCAGCAACCCGATCGCCGACATCTCCAACCCGTTAGGCGAATTATACCGTAATAAGGATAATAAAGATCGTACCACCCGTCTATTCGGTAATCTATTCGCCGAACTGAATATCCTAGAGGGACTTTATTTCAAGACCAACTTCGGAGCGGATTACAAAAACCTGTATAAACGAAGCTTCAAGGCCAAATACAACGAATTGAACACCCAGCAACCCTTGAGTACGTTGAGCACGCAAAACCGTTGGAACTTCAATTGGGTATTCACGAACACGTTAAACTATTTACGGACATTCGATAAACATACGATCGGAGCCTTATTAGGTATCGAGACAAACCGTTATCAAGAGGAATACTTCTCCGCCTCCCGTGAAGGCTTTGCCTCGGATGACGATAACTTCCATTTCCTCGATGCGGGCGATAGTGGCTCCCAGAAGAACGCAGGTTCTGCCTTTACTTCCAAGATGATGTCTTATTTCGGTAAAATTGATTATAATTTCGACAACCGCTACTTATTCGCAGCCACGTTCCGACGTGACGGATCTTCTAAACTTGGTAACAATAAATGGGGTAATTTCCCGGCTGTCTCCGCAGGCTGGCGTATCAGTAGCGAACCGTTTTATGATATTCCGGCTATCAGCAACATGAAAGTCCGCATAGGTTGGGGACAAAACGGCAACTCTGATATCCCGGCTTATTCTACGATCGATTCTTACATGAGTAATCCGAACCACTCCAACTATCCGATCGACGGTAGCCAAAGTTCCGTGACAACCGGATACACCCAAACCCGTTACGGTAACGCAAACCTGAAATGGGAGACCACCACGCAAACTAATGTCGGGCTGGATCTAGGCTTCCTAGATAACAGCCTAACCGTTGTGCTGGATTGGTTTAACAAAGATACCAAGGACTTATTATGGGAGCGTCCCTTGATCGGTACCGTGGGGGGTACGAACCAAACGGTATGGGACAATGTCGGGAAAATGCGCAACCGGGGTTTCGAAGCTGAGGTCAGCTACAATAAGAGCATCAATAAAGATTTCGGGTTCAATGTCGCCTTCAATATGTCCGCTATCAAAAACAAGATGACTGAATTAGACGGTGATGTCTCCTATATCGGACTGCCTACCAGCGTGATTCACTCCCTCAACTTCGATCAAGAGGTTTCTCGTTCCGCCATCGGACAACCAATCGGCTCTTTCTACGCTTATAAAGAAGACGGTTTATTCCAGAGCGAGGCGGAGATCAAATCATATACCAATAATAAAGGCGAACTGCTCCAACCTAACGCAAAACCGGGTGATATCAAGTTCGTAGACGTAAACGGAGATGGCGTAATAGACGGTAACGACCGTGACTATATCGGTAACCCGCTCCCCGATGTCACGGCAGGCCTTACATTAGGAGTCAACTTCCATAATTTTGACCTCAGTCTATTCTTTCAGGGAATGTTCGGAAACGATGTATACGACTTGACCCGTTATGTGGGTGATTTCTACAATCAATCGCAATACAACAAAAACAGCCGTGTCGTTAATGCATGGACACCAACCAACACGAATACGGACATACCCCGTGTCACCATGGACGATCCGAACAATAACATCCGGCCCTCGTCTTACTATGTGCAAGACGCTTCTTTCGTTCGCTTAAAGAACATGAAAATCGGTTATTCCGTACCTCAGTCCATCCTATCCAAGATTAAGTTCAATAGCTTGTATATCTATGCGCAAGCAACCAACTTATTCACGATCACCGGATACGACGGTATCGATCCGGAAGTGGGATTGCAAAGTTACTCCAGTGACTACCGTAACCTAGATATGGGTGTGGACCGCGGCATCTATCCGTTATCCCGCACCTTCACCTTTGGAGTAAACGTAAGTTTTTAATCATCAAACAACAACAAACAAGAATATGAAGAAAATGATTATAGCGGCCTGTGCCGTATTCGCATTGACATCATGCAGCGATTTTCTGGAAGAGACACCTGTAGGCGAACTGACTCCCGAACAAGCACAAGATCCCAATAACATCGAGGGATTGATTATCTCCGCCTATTCCATCCTAGACGGGCAGATGGACGATGCCAGCTCCGGCTTGAATTCAGGATGCTCCAACTGGCAATTTGGCGATGTGATCTCAGACGATACCTACAAAGGCGGAGGTGGTACGGGAGACCAGAACCCGGTTCACTTGATGGAAATCTTCCATATCGACCCGACTATCCAAGATTACAATCGGAAATGGCTAGCCTTATACGAGGGCGTGAACCGCTGTAACCAAGCGATCCGTATCCTCAAAGGCAGCGATTATGATAAAAAGGAGACCCGTATCGCCGAGATGCGTTTCCTGCGTGCCCATTTCTATTTCAACTTAAAGATCATCTATAACCAGATCCCATATTTCGACGAGAGTGTCAGCGATCCTTCTGCGTTCGCCTCTATCTCGAATAAGGAGTATACATCCGATCAATTATGGGAGAAGATACTGAATGATTTTAAGGCCGCCTACGAAGGTCTCCCGGATTCCCAGCCGGATGTGGCACGTCCATGTAAGATGACGGCCCGGGCTTATATGGCTAAAGTTTACTTGTTCCAAGGCAAATGGCAGGAATGCGCTACAGCGACGGATGAGGTGATCAATTCCGGCAAATACCAGCTACTCCCCGACTTCCGGAATATCTTCTTGCCAGAAAATGACAACTGCTCTGAAATTTTATTTTCAGTCCAAGCCTCTATCAACGATGGCTCCCCGAACAACTACAACGGAAATCCGGGCGACCGTTTGTTACCTCCGGGAGGCCTTATCCCAACTATGGTTTCCTTCGTCCTTCCCAAAACCTAGTAAACGCTTATAAGACCGACTCCAACGGCTTGCCTTTAGAAGACGGCATAGACGTTTCGGAAAATGATTATGTAGACACCCGCCTAGACCACACGGTAGCCCGCCCCGGAATCATGTTCCTTGATGTCCAACTCTATGACTGGACTCCTCGTGAGGCTACGGTTTACGGTCCGTATAGCCCGAAAAAACGTATTGTCTCCAAGAACTCAAGTTACTATTTGGCTATCTGGCCATACGTAAACGCATTGAATGTTTATATTATTCGATATGCGGACGTGTTATTGTGGCGTGCCGAAGCTGCTATCGAACTAGGCGATTTGGCTACCGGATTGAAATACATCAACCAAGTTCGCGAGCGTGCCATGAACAGCCAGACCGTAAAAACCGCTGACGGGACAGCGGATGCCGCCAAATACCGGATCGGATTATATCCGTCATTTTCCGACAAAGAGGAGGCGATCCGAGCCTTACGTACCGAACGACGTCTGGAATTCGCCTTAGAAGGTGAACGTTTCTTTGATCTAGTCCGTTGGGGAATCGCCTCAGACGTGATGAACACTTATTTCGAGCATGAGAAGACATTCCGCTCTCATCTCCAAAATGCCCGTTTCATCAAAGGGACTCACGAATACGGCCCGATACCGCAAGCGGTTATAGACCTTGCGAAAAATGGAATCATCGAGCAAAACCCAGGATATTAATGGGAATGCTCCCATTCCTCTTAAAAGAAATAGCTCCTATCCGAATATTCGGGCAGGAGCTATTTACATTTGTCTTTTTATATCGTCTCTTTATAACTTATCCCTTAAAAACCTTCCGGTATAGGATGCCTCGCAAGCCGCGATCTCCTCCGGTGTACCGGCACAAACCAACTGCCCGCCGGCCTTTCCGCCTTCCGGTCCTAAATCGATCACATAATCCGCGCATTTGATCACATCCATATTATGCTCGATAATTACCACGGAGTGACCTTTCTCGATCAAGGCATTGAAAGCTTTCAACAAGTCTTGATATCATGAAAATGTAAACCGGTCGTAGGCTCGTCGAAAACGAACAAGGTAGGTTGCTGCTTCTCTTGGCCTAAGTAATAAGCCAGTTTCACACGTTGATTCTCACCACCGGATAAAGTGGAGGAAGTCTGTCCCAGCTTGATATAGCCCAAACCTACGTCTTGCAGCGGTTTCAAGCGTTTCACAATCTTCTTCTCTTGGGAGCCGGAACCTTTCTCGAAGAACTCGATCGCTTGATTCACGGTCATTTCCAATACATCGTATATGTTAGCGCCTTGATACTCTACATCCAATACATCCTGCTTGAAGCGTTTACCGTGGCAAGCCTCGCATTCCAAGGTGATATCCGCCATAAACTGCATCTCTACCGTGATCTTGCCCTCGCCCTTACATTCCTCGCAGCGACCTCCTTCTTTATTAAAGGAGAAATAGGCGGCGTTATATCCCATCTGTTTCGCTAGGGGCTGCTCGCCGAATAGTTTACGGATCTCGTCGTAAGCACCGATATACGTCACGGGGTTCGAGCGAGAACTCTTTCCGATCGAGTTCTGGTCTACGAACTCGATCGCCTGAATCATATTCAAATCTCCACTGATACCGGAGCAATCCACGGTCAGGCGGGCGGCATCATCCAAATGACGTTTCACGCCTCGTAGAAGATATCACGAACCAAGGAGCTTTTACCCGAACCGCTCACACCGGTAACCACCGTCATCACGTTCAAAGGAAACTTCACGTCCACACCCTTTAAGTTATTCTTCCGAGCCCCTGTCACTTCTATATAATTATTCCACGGACGCCGATAAGGCGGGATCTCGATCTGATCCTCTCCCGTCAAATAACGTACCGTGTGGCTATCGGTACATTTCCGGAGGTTATTCACATCGCCTTGATAAACGACCTCGCCCCCCAAACGCCCTGCTTTCGGACCGATATCGATGATATAATCCGCCGCACGGATAATCTCCTCATCATGCTCCACCACGACCACGGTATTCCCCAAGGCTTGCAACTGTCGCAATACCTTGATCAACAAATCCGTATCCCGGGAATGCAGACCGATACTCGGCTCATCCAAAATATACAACGAACCCACCAAGCTACTACCCAACGAGGTAGCCAGATTGATACGTTGGCTCTCTCCTCCGGATAAAGAGGCCGAGAGGCGATCTAAAGCCAGATAACCCAACCCCACATCCAACAGGAATTGCAAGCGATTATTGATTTCCGTGAGCAAACGTTTAGCGATCGCCGCATCCGTCTCGTCTAGTTCCAGTTGATCAAAGAAAGCCTTTGCCTCCGAAACCGGCATCGTTACCAGCTCGGCGATATTCTTACCACCCACTTGCACATACAGCGCTTCCGGCCTCAAGCGACTCCCCTTACAAACCGGGCAAGTCGTCTTTCCCCGATAGCGGGCTTGCATCACCCTGTATTGTATCTTATAAAGATTCTCTTCCACGAACTTAAAAAAATCGTCGATGCCGTGTAAACCTCTCGCCCCATGCCACAACAAATCTTTCTCTTTCTGTGTCAAGTCGTAATACGGGCGGTGGATCGGGAAGTTATATTTCTCGCTCTTCACGATAAAGTCTTTCAGCCATTCCCCCATCACCTCACCTTTCCAGCAAACCACGGCTCCTTGGTAGACAGACAAACTTTTATCGGGCACCACCAGATTCTCATCGATGCCCAGCACCTTACCGAACCCCTCACAAGTCGGACAAGCGCCCAACGGATTATTAAAGCTAAACATCATATCGGTAGGCTCCTCGAATATCATGCCATCCGCCTCAAACTTCTTCGAGAATTCCTTCACGACTACCCCTTCCTCCGTATAAATACGGATCAAACAGGTACCATGGCCCTCAAAGAAAGCGGTCTCGGCCGAATCCGCCAAACGGCTTTTCAAGGTCTTATCGTCCGATACCGTCAGGCGGTCCACCAACAACTCGATCGGGTAAGACAGTAACTCCTCGCTGGCCAGTACCTCCGAGATACGATATACCGTATCATTCACCGACAGACGGGCATATCCTTCTTTCCGCAAGATCTCCAGCTGTTCCTTCATATCCCGGCCTTCCGGCAAGACAACCGGGGCGAATACGGCAAAACGAGTCCCCTCGGGGTATCGCATGACCTCCTTGACAATATCGCTCACCTGATGTTTTTTCACCTCGGTGCCGGAAACCGGCGATATCGTCTTCCCGACGCGAGCATATAACAAGCGTAAATACTCATAAATCTCGGTAGATGTACCGACCGTGGAACGCGGATTACGGGTATTCACCTTCTGCTCGATAGCGATAGCCGGCGGTATTCCCTTAATATAGTCGCATTCCGGCTTACTCATCCTCCCCAAGAACTGGCGGGCGTAAGCGGATAAACTCTCTACATACCGACGCTGTCCCTCCGCATAAAGGGTATCGAACGCCAACGATGATTTTCCACTCCCCGACAGCCCGGTTATCACCACCAGCTTGTCCCTCGGAATCTCTACATCTATATTTTTCAAGTTGTTGACACGTGCCCCCTTGATGAAAATCGAATTGCTCTCAGACATATTACCTTTATCTTTTTCTTTAACGCAAAGATAGCCAAAACTAACCGATTCTGCCTTATCTTCATCGAACTAATTCACACAGTTAGACAGGGTGTGCCTCGTCTCTACTGCCAAGTAAATAAAATAACAAGGGTGAAATATTTCATATTTACAGGGAATCTTCTACATTTGTTGAAAATTTCATAGACAAACACAGCAAGGCACCCATGTACATTAAATATTTTCGCTTCTTAGTAGCGATTCTCTTTTGTGCGATAACCTCATGTTCTACGGTTCGCGAGAAGCCTCGTCCGGCTACGAGTACGGGCAAGGAGGCCAAGCGAGAGTTTAGGGGAGCATGGATACAGACCGCTTTTCAAGGCGAATACAAGGATATGACTCCCGCCCGGATGAAAAAAGACTTCATCCGCAAGCTTAATTACCTGCAAGCATGCGGCATCAACGCCATCATCTTTCAGGTGCGCCCCGAGGCGGACGCTTTCTATAAATCCGATATCGAGCCGTGGAGCCGCTTCTTCACCGGAGAGCAAGGCGTAGCCCGGCAGGTGAGTTCGACCCGATGGCCTTCCTGATCCAAGAATGCCATAAACGGAACATGGAGTTTCACGCTTGGTTGAATCCTTACCGGGCGAGCACGGCGGGAAACACCCGTTTCGCCGATTCCCACATCTATCATAAGCATCCCGAATGGTTTGTCACCTATAATAAACAAATCCTTTTCGACCCGGGATTGCCGGAAAGCCGTCAGTTTATCTGCCGGGTAGTGCGTGATATCGTCGGCCGTTACGACGTGGACGCTATACATATGGACGATTATTTCTATCCCTATCCCGCGGCGGGTATGCCTTTCCCGGATGATAACAGCTTCCGGAAATACGGCTTGCGAAAAGGATACAGCGAGGCGCAAAGGAACGATTGGCGCCGGGAGAACGTGAATACCCTGATCCGGGAATTGAAACGTACCATCCTGCTCACCAAGCCTTGGGTACGCTTCGGTATCAGTCCCTTCGGCATCTACCGCAACAAGAAAAGCACCGCAGACGGATCGGGTAGCAATACCAACGGTCTGCAAAACTACGACGACCTCTACGCCGATATCACCTATTGGGTACAGCAAGGTTGGATCGATTATAACATCCCCCAGATCTATTGGGAGATCGGACACCCGGCGGCGGATTACATCACGCTTATCAAATGGTGGGACAAAAACGCCAACGGAGGTCATTTATATATCGGGCAAGACGTGGCCCGCACCATGAAAGCGGACCAATTAACCCGCAAGATGCGTTACGAGCGTGCCTTGCCTCACGTGAGCGGCAATTGTTTCTGGCCCGCCAATGAGATTCTATGGAACAACAAGGGCGTAGCCGACAGCCTGAAACGGAACTACCACCGTTACCCGGCCCTTATCCCGGCCTATACCCATATGCATAACCGTCCGCCAAAAGACGTAAGCAAGCTAAAGACCGAATGGACACCTAAAGGCTTCTTGTTACATTGGCAAGCGGAGCAAAGCCCCACGAATCCGGAGCTAGCTCCTATTTCGTGGTCTATCGCTTTAACGACAAGGAGCCGATAGACACGAGCGATCCCTCGAAGATCGTGGCTATCACCCGGGAAACCGGCTACTTGATGCCTTACGAGAAAGGAAAGGTAAAATATCGCTATGTAGTGACCGCCGTAGATCGCTTTCACAACGAGAGCGAGGGCAAGACAAAGAAAGTAAAATTATAAAGACAACAATATATGTTAACCGACCATCGCTGCACCAAATATACCGACTGTTCCTCTTGTAGTTTCTACCAGAGGGACATATTCAAGTATCGTCTTTATCCGAAAGGTACGTGATCCCTCAGACAAGATGCATGCAGAACATGGTCTTTTTCCTAGTCAAGGGAGAGATCTGGCTGAACAGCGAGGAGCACCCGGACACTACGTTCCGGGGCGGACAGTTCGTGTTGCAACCGATCGGCTCGAAAGTGAAATGCAAGGTACTCGACTACACCGAATGTATCATCTATCTCTTCGAGCGTCCGCAAAACATATGCGACAATCGTTTCAACAAAGGCATCTCCATCGTGGAGAACGAACGCCAGCAGCCCATCGTAATGACGATGGTCCCGCCGATACAACTCTTCATCGAGGGCATGAAGCTTTACCTCAACGATGATTTAAGATGCTCCGGACTGATGCAAGCCAAACGCTCGGAGATGGTCTACTTGCTGAACTGCTACTACCCCATCAAGGAGCTAGCCGCCTTTTACGCCCCGGTTTACCGGTATAGCCACAGTTTCCAGTATTTCGTGATGCAGAACTACCAAAAGGCAAAAGACGTGGAGACCTTCGCCCAATTGGGAGGCTACAGCGTACCCACCTTCCGCCGTATCTTCAAGGATACGTTCGGAGAGCCCGCTTATCAATGGATGCTGAAACGCAAATGCCAAGACATTCATAACGACCTTATCATGACAGAGCTTTCCATATCCGAGATTTGCTACAAGTATGGCTTTGAGTCGCTTTCCAACTTCTCGCACTTCTGCAGGGCTAATTTCGGCCAATCTCCCCGCTCTGTCCGTTCTCTAAAGGATGAAAATACATAATATTCAATGATTTTTTTTAAATCTCTCAACTTTTGCAACTCTTTGGACAAAAATAACAATTCTCCCCTTTAGCATTCCCTATACATTTGCGTCCAGAAGATCAATCATAATTGATTTTCAAAGATAAATAAAATGTATAGGTACAATAAGACAAGTATTATCTTAAAGATCTCTATTGCGGTTTTATTCATTATCGGCATGGTGCTGGAATGTAGTTGCGAGAGATCCGAGGAACCGGAGAAAAGAGGCACGGGCTACATCACTTGCACCCTTCGTTGGGATAGCGTGGTAGCAGTTTCCCCGGTACCGGAGAAACTTCGCTATTGTATCTACCCGTCGGAGGGCGGGCCGATGATACAGACGGATGGGAACGCCAATGGCATCACCCTGTTCTTACCACCGGATAAATATAATGTATTGGTTTTCAATTACGACGCGAAAAACATAGGTTTTCGTAATATGTCGAAGTTCGAGGAAGCGGAAGCATATATCTCCTCTCTAAAGGATCTGGAGGCATGTCAAGACGAGGTGATCCCGTTATATGTCGCCACGATCCGTTCGGTAGAGGTTGAGGGGGACACGGAGAAGCATAAGGAATTGACCTTGTCGCCGTTTTTCCTATCGAAGGACAGTTCCTTGAATCTAAGCAATGAAAGGAAAGGGATCGCAAACAATATCAACGGGCTAAAGAAAACGAGTATCCGATGAGAGAGAGCCGGTTATTTATCATCTTGATCTCGCTTGTCATGGGATTGGCGGGATGCTCGAAAGAGACTATGATCGGCGAGTATGTAGACCGTTGCGCAGTGCGCCTCGACATAGATTGGGGTCCTTGCGGTATCGACCCGGATGGTATGACCGCGCTCTTTTACCCGGTCGATGGAGGGGAGCCAAGCCGTTTCCTTACCAACACGGTGACGGGCGACGAGGTGCGATTGAGGAAAGGGATCTATAACGTAGTGGTATTTAACCAAGCGGCCGAAGAATACAGTTATCTCACGATCGAGGGTCAAGATCAATACAGCACCCTGCGGATCGTGATGAAGACGACGGATAGCGATTGGTACACGCCCACCGAGGGAGAGCGGCTGATCTACGATCCGGAACCTTTAGCGGTAGCTACATTGGAGGGTTTTGAGGTGACGCAAGAGATGGTACGGGCGAACCTTAAGGAGGGAAAGGAGTTTTCCTTGGCTTGCCGGCCCGAGAAGGTAATCTTCACGACCCATCTGTCCTTAGAGATAAAAGGATTGCACAACATGCGGACTGCGAGGGGATCGATTAAAGGGATGGCGGATACATATTGGATAGCGGATAGAAAGACCGGAAGTAGCGTAGCGACGCAACTCGTGGACTTCTCGGAAAAGACCTTTCACGAGAACTCAACGACCGATGGTATCTTATCCGGCTCTTACTTGACACTCGGCAGACCAAACGTCACATCGAAGGCCACGGACGAGATCAGTAATTTGCTTACGCTCTCCATCTTATTGGTCGATAACAGAACGGTCATTACGAAGCAATATGATATAGCTCCACGTGCCGCGATCAATAATGAGACGAAAGAGGTAGAGGTGGTGCTGGGTACGAAAATTGATCCGGATAAGGAAGAAGTTCCCGAGGATATTCCGTTGGAGCTACCAAACGTGGAGCCGGAAAAGAATGGCGGCGAAGGGGGATTCGATGCGACAGTAGACAATTGGGGAGATGAGACGAATATCGTAATCCCCGCATAACTATAGAATGATAAATAGTAACAACATAAAACAACATTAAAAGACTAAACATTATGAAGACAAATTTATTTATCGCAGCATTAAGCCTAGTAGTATTGGCGGGCTGCTCAGGCGAAGATGAGATTGGCACATTGGTAGCAAAGAATGACAATGCGATTAATTTCGGAACTTATGTGGGGAAACAGACGAAGGCCAGTATTATGGATGACACCAAACTACAAACAACGGGATTCAATGTTATAGCAACTTATACAGGTGTCGATACATGGGCATCATTAAGTGGAGACAAAGCTAAAGCTCCAAACTTCATGTACGATCAAGCCGTTACATATACTGATAGTAAATGGTCTTATTCTCCTATACAATATTGGCCAAATGAACAAAATGAGGATGGAGATCTTGGTAAAGTAACTTTCTTTGCCTACAGCCCTAAAACAACTAGTATCACTACAATATCAGATAAAGCAAAAACAGGAGCACCGACTATTAAACTGACTGTTTCCGATGAAATTGATACGCAAATAGATTTAGTAGCAGATATGGTCACAGATCTTACTAAAACAAGCACAACTATAGATGGAGTTGCAGTAGATGCAGGTACTGTTAAATTCAAAATGGATCACCTTCTTTCTCAAATTAAGTTTCAAGCAAAGCTCAAGGCACAGTACACTGGAGCAACAAAGATTACCGTAACAGGATTTAAGTTATCATTTGCAACCAACAAAATTAAGAATGCAGGAACATATACATTTAACACTAATAACACAGATAATATATGGGTGCTGGATAATACTTACCACAACGTAGCCATCGAAAAAACGAACTTAGCAAATGAGTTGGACAATACCGTAGCACTAGCAGCGACCGACTTACTAGATCCTATGTTTTTACTTCCTCAATCATATGCAGAAAAAGATATAACAGCTGTGATCAGTTACACTGTAACCACAAGTGCAGGTGATGTTAATAATGTAAAGAAAATCGATTTACCGGTAGTTACAGACGGATGGAAGCCTAGTAAAAAATATTTATATACTTTTGAGATCGAATTACAGAATGTAACAGTTGGAGTAGAATCGCAGAATGGGGTAATGGTGAAATCAAGTAATATATTATCTTTATTTTCATAGATTAAGGATTAGGCTTCTTCAACATAGAAGACCTAATCCCTTAATTAATTTTTAATAGCCGGTCTTCATATCACCGCCTCTCTTCTCTATCATAAAATCCATTCTCATAAAAACACGCCACTCTATATTTAGCTAGGATTACTTACAATAAAATAAATATCAGAAAACCTTTCGATAGCAATACGGTCATTATCCCACCTTTTTGAGCAATATAAGCCATATATCGTGACATCCCCTTCCCGCAAGAACCACAAAACAACGAGAAGGAGATAGCCATTAGTGCCCTTTTCCATCTCAAAAGTACCCCTTTTCACACACAATAGGTTGCGAAAGCCAACGCGAAAGGCCGCGTTAGGCGACACATATGGTTACGTTGGGCATCGTAAGCAGCTAAGAATAGGGTTATAACCTAATGAGAAAGGCGTTATAACCTTATTATAACCCTATCGTAACCTTATGGAATCGCCCAAACACCCGGCAAACCATGAGTTACGATGAATTAATTTCGCTAGAATAAAAGGCCATTTTCCAACATCTGTCTGTCTACTAAACAATTGCTGTTTTTTCTTGCTATTTGGAAGCGAGACGTACATCCGCCCGAAATAATCGACTCTCACGGACTTCCGTTTACATTTTGTCAAAATGTCAATCCGCGAGGAAACTTCTCCCCACATAGCATACGGATATCAATTATTCTTCCTATATTTGCGATAATCCCTCATATCTAAGCGTAGGTCACTGAAGGAGGACATAAGTTAACGAAGAGCGTTTAAAGATATTATCCCGTATTGAAATCTGGACAATTTCATATCCATGGATAATAGACAATAAACGCTCACGTCGGTGCTATATTTACCAGTAATCGCTCTGGACGATATAACAGCATGGCGTGGGCTATTGTTTATTACATGGATAGGGCCGTCCAGAGCCTCAATACGGTAATATCAATAGTTTCCACGCTTCTGTATTTTTAGCCCGGCAACCGATGGAGACAGGTTGCCCTTATCCATTAAATGAAGACGATCCTCCTGTTACCCGTCTTGTCGCTATGCTCCTGCTTGCCACGCAAGCCCATGCCCAAGTCTATCACCTACATTTATCCGACAACACTTGCCGGATAACAGAATGCGTTGATACTCCACAAGGCGTCAAGCCTTGGGTCAGACATGGAAAGGAAACACCTTCCATGATCGTTTCACGCTAGATTTCGATCGCGCTATCTTCACGTGGGAAAAGGAAGGAAAAGAGACGTATGCCAACAAGATCATCAACCACACTGCCAAATACGCTCACCACTCATTCTCCACGGAGCAGATTACCGCCAACCTCACCATCAACAGCCATCGGGCCGTCCTTCAACTTATCCACTTTCAGAATGGCCAATGGATACAAGTCACTTATTTTTGCGAGATAGGGAATTAACGGCTCATGCGAACATCTACAACATCTACCACTTATACTTGATATTTGTACTTTTTATTTGTGAGTGAAAATTCCAGCCTTAAAAAAGGAGGCCTTAAAGTTTACGATAAACATCTTCAAAAGGTACTCTGCAACGTTCTCCCCCAAATGCCTTTATTTCCATCCCGTATCCCACAAGGAATAGCCATGTTTATTTCAGCACCATGAGGTAGTTTCA
>ENA-OQAA01000337-OQAA01000337.1-human-gut-metagenome-genome-assembly--contig:-NODE-337-length-33512-cov-2.247566_pt1 | contig 33512 bp, 42 predicted proteins | sample MGYA00242489_ERZ504515 | MGnify/ENA primary metagenome ERZ504515 (study PRJEB26092, sample SAMD00036237) | human gut metagenome | host: Homo sapiens | study: EMG produced TPA metagenomics assembly of... | reverse complement strand
GCTATCGAGCCGAATAGTACGTTGATCTTCGACGTTGAGTTATTAGATATCGAAAAATAATATATAAGAGTTAAAGAAAAATGAAAAAGTTAAGTGTATTAGTCGCTACAGTGATTGTAGCAATGGGCGCATCTTTCACCTCTTGCGGTGATTCTCACAAAAGCGCGAGCTTGAAGACTTCTATCGATAGCGCAGCTACGCTATTGGTATCAGCACAGGTGCCGGTTATAAGGAAAACTTAAAGACTTTGCCGGGTGGTGAGGCTAACGTAGATGATTTGATCGCTGGTTTTATCCAAGCTATCAAAGGGGATTCTTCTGCGATGAAGATGAATCCGCAACAGGCTCAACAATATTTGCAGACTTACTTCGTAGAGGCTCAGGCTCGCGAGGCTAAGAAGACAAAAGAAGAGGGCGATAAGTTCTTGGCGGAGAATAAGACAAAAGAAGGCGTTATCACGACTGAGAGCGGCTTGCAATATAAGGTAGAGAAAGAAGGTACAGGCGCGAAGCCGACCGCTACCGATAAGGTAAAAGTTCATTATACCGGAACTCTATTGGACGGTACTAAGTTTGATAGCTCCGTGGATCGTGGCGAGCCGGCTGAGTTCGGTGTTGGCCAAGTAATCAAGGGCTGGACTGAGGCTTGCAGATCATGCCGGTCGGTTCTAAATATATCTTCTGGATCCCGGCTGAGTTGGCTTATGGCGAACGTGGCGCAGGACAAGATATCAAACCGAACAGCGTATTGAAGTTCGAGGTTGAGTTGCTTGACATCGTAAAAGAATAAGTAGCGAAGAAATAGAAACGGAACGTTTGTAAGATAATAGGCGGGCAAATTATGCTAAAAAGCATTTTTTGCCCGCTTTTATTATTTATTGATTACTTTTTTCTTTCAGAATGATATATGATTCAAATTTATTATATACTTTTGATACATTAAATCTGAATGCATATAATAAAGCGAATTTAAAATGGAGAAGATAGACAAACTGGACCGGCAGATATTGAACATTATTTCAAAGAATGCTAGGATTCCTTTTAAAGATGTTGCCGAGGAGTGCGGTGTATCTCGTGCAGCTATTCATCAACGGGTTCAACGCATGATTGATATGAATGTGATCGTTGGCTCAGGGTATCACATCAATCCTAAAATATTGGGGTATAATACATGTACCTATATCGGCGTGAAATTGGAGCGTGGATCTATGTACAAGGATGTTGTCCCGGAATTCGAGAAAATACCCGAAGTGGTAGAATGCCATTTCACTACGGGTCCGTATACGATGCTGATCAAGCTGTATGCCCGTGATAACGAGCACTTGATGGAACTTTGAACTCCAAGATTCAAGAGATACCGGGTGTTACGCTACAGAGACCTTGATTTCTTTACGCCAAAGTGTTAAACGTGAGATCCCTATCTGTAATATCAATGAATAAGACGAAGAATTATACATGAGCCCGGCCTATTCCAGTGCCGGGCTTTTTTGTTTATTCGGCGGTATCATCTATCTTTGTAATTCGTAATTGTGTGAGGTTCTATGAGTAAATATATAGGAATATTCGTTTTCGTATTCAGTTTGTTTTCTTTGGGAGTACATGCGGGGGAAAGTTTTCGTTTTCGGGTGTATTTGAAAGATAAAGGGGATTCCGGTTATACGCTGGATAACCCGGAGGAATATCTTTCCAAGGAGTCTGTCGAGCGACGGAGCCGGCAAGGTATATCGGTGTCGGAATCGGATTTGCCGATCGCTCAAGCTTATCTGGATACCTTGTCCGCCAATGGAGGAAAACCGGTGCTGGAGAGTAAATGGTTCTCTACGGTCGTGGTGTCCAGTCCGGATAGCTTGGTCGCTGAGCGTCTCTTGCGCCTCCCGATCGTGGATTCCGTGAAATGGGTCTGGAAAGGTGACGAGGAAATCGATATTCCTAGGGAAGAGAAAGATACGACACGGTTTATGCCAATAGATAAACCGGAGAAATCGCCTTACGGTTATGCCGAGGAGCAGATCAAGATGCTGAACGGTATCAAATTGCATGAGGCGGGCTTTAAGGGTAAGGGTATGCGTGTGGCCGTGGTCGATGCCGGTTTCATGAACGTGGATCGGATCAGCGTATTTGATTCCTTGCGGTTATTAGGAACGCATAACGTGGTTTTCCCCGGCCGAAGCGTTTTCATCGGGGATGATCATGGGACGAAGGTCTTATCTTGCTTGGCCGCTGATGCGCCGGGCTTGATGGTCGGTACGGCTCCCCAAGCCGAATATTGGCTGATAAAGAGCGAGGATAGCCGTTCGGAGTTTCCCATCGAGGAGGATTATTGGACGGCAGCTATGGAATTTGCCGATAGCGTGGGAGTGGATGTGGTCTCTTCTTCGTTGGGGTATTTCTCTTTTGATGTAGAGGCCCTGAACTATCATCAAGATCAATTGGACGGGAGGACTTCCTTGATCAGTCGTGCCGCTAAGATGGCTTCATCAAAAGGGATCTTGTTGTTTAGTAGCGCCGGCAACGAGGGGGGCGGTAGCTGGGGAAAGATAACCTTTCCAGCGGATGCCCCGGATATATTGACAGTGGGCGCTATCACGGATCGTAAGAAGAAAAGTAATTTCAGTTCTGTTGGCTTTACGGCGGATTACCGGGTGAAGCCGGATGTGGTTGCCTTGGGTACGGGCTGTTGCGTGATAGATCCTACGGGGAATATCCGTTACGCGAACGGTACCTCTTTCGCTACGCCGATCTTAGCGGGGTTGGGTGTTTGTCTATGGCAAGCGTTTCCCAGTCTGACGAATAAGGATATAATCTCTCTTTTGCAGCGTTTCGGCAGTAAGTTTGAGCAACCGGACGCTGAGTTGGGATATGGCATCCCGGATGTGTACAAAGCTTATAAACAAGAGCGTAAATATGCGGCCGAATCTAAATAACTTATCGGGTGAGAAAGAGGCTCTATCTTTGTTAGAGCTGAATACCGCATACGGGGTGCGTTGTCGAGGGCTTTCCCGGAGACTTGCTGGGTGCGTGCGGAGATGAGCGATGTGCGGGTGAATACTTCTTCCGGACATTGTTATCTGGAGTTTGTGGAGAAGAATGTGCAGACCGGGCAATTGGTGGCCAAGGTACGAGGGTCTATCTGGGCGAAGACGTTTCGTATGTTGAAACCTTATTTCGAGATGGAGACCGGTCAGATGTTCGCTTCCGGCTTGAAAGTGTTGGTGAAGGTGTCTGTTGAGTTCCACGAGTTGTATGGATTGAGTCTTACGGTGCTTGATATAGATCCGGCTTATACGTTAGGTGATATGGTGCGTAAGCGTATGGAGATTATCCGCCAATTGCAGGAGGAAGGGGTCTTTACACTGAATAAGGAATTGCCTTTTCCGCTACTTCCTAGGAGAATCGCTATCATTACTTCTCCGACGCTGCCGGCTACGAGGATTTTATGAATCAGTTGACACGGAATAAAGGGGGGTATCCGTTCTATACCAAATTATTCCCCGCCTTGATGCAGGGAGAACGGACGGAGGCTTCTGTAATAGCGGCTTTAGACCGGATTTATCAACATCAACATCAAGATCTTTTTGATGTGGTCGTGATTATCCGCGGAGGTGGGGCTACCTCGGACTTGAATAGCTTCGATTCTTATCTGTTGGCGGCGAATTGCGCTCAATTCCCTTTACCGATTATCACGGGTATCGGGCACGAACGGGATGATACGGTTGTAGATTTGGTAGCGCATACCCGGATGAAGACACCGACCGCTGTCGCCGAGTTCCTTATTTCCCGAATGGATAGCGTTGGTGAGGAGTTGGAGAGTTTGCGTCAAGACGTGAGTTTATTGGCTATGGATATTCTATCCCGACAGAAAAACTATTTACAATTGGTAGCGACCCGTTTCCCTTCTATCGTGACAAGCCGGATCGAGCGGAATCGTTCGGGACTGCAAACGATAGCGAGCCGTTTACCTGCGATGGCATCGGGTTTGTTATCACGCCGCCAGTCGGTGCTTGAGAATACGGAACTTCGCTTGCGGAACGGTATTACCTCTAAACTTTCCGAGAGTGGGCGTTTTATCCAGCTTACGGAGCAGTTTATCAAGATGGCTTCTCCTGATTATATATTGAAGAGGGGATATAGCTTAGCCTTGAAAGATGGCAAGATTATCAAACATGCCTCTGATTTGCGAGCCGGCGAAGAACTGACGACTCGCTTCATCGATGGTGAAATAAAAAGTATTATCAAACCATAGAGGGTGGTTTTATAACCGTCCGATAAATACATAATTAATATGGCGAAGAAAGAAGAAACATATAACGAGGCGATCGAGAAACTTCGTAAGATCGTGGCTGAGATCGAGAATGGAGACTTGGATGTCGATATCCTGTCCGAGAAGGTAAAAGAAGCTACTCGTCTGATCAAGCTTTGCAAGGAGAAGCTGTATAAAGTGGATGAGGAAGTTAAAAAAGTTTTGGAGGAATTGGATTGATGAATAAGTACGTCTTGATCGTTGCCGGGGGTAAAGGGCTTCGTATGGGTGGAGATCTGCCGAAGCAGTTTATTCCTATGCGGGGGAAACCTCTTTTGATGCATACGTTAGAGGCTTTTCATCGTTGGGATGCTTCCGCACGTATAATCCTTGTGCTTCCGGAGGATCATCAGCCGTATTGGAATATGCTTTGCAAGGAAATCGGCTGCAAGGTCCCGCATGCGATCGTGAAAGGGGGAGATACTCGCTTCTTCTCGGTTAAGAATGGGTTGGATTGGCTTTTGGCGGAGAGGCGTCGGAAGGGGGAGGAGGATAGCGGTCTGAGTTTGGTCGCTGTGCACGATGGCGTTCGTCCTTTCGTCTCTCCGGAGGTTGTTGAGCCTGCTTTGATAAAGCGGCTGTCACGGGAGCCGTTATCCCGGTTGTTCCGATGATTGATTCCCTGCGTGAGACAGATGAAAAAGGGAGCCATCCGGTGGACCGTTCCCGCTATATGGCTGTACAAACCCCGCAAGTCTTCCATTTGGAATTATTGACAAAAGCCTATGAGCAACCTTATTCGTCTTTATTTACGGACGACGCTTCCGTGGTGGAGGCGATGGGGCATGCGATTGATACGGTTCCCGGTGATCGTGAGAATATCAAGATTACCACGCCCTTTGATTTGTTAATAGCGGAAGCGATGTTTGCCCGGTAAACCCTAAAAACTCATAGATGTTATGCTGGACCTTGATAAGCGATCGATTACGTACTTGCCGGGAGTAGGACCCAAGAAGGCGGATATCCTGCAAAAGGAAGCGGGATATCGTCGTATGAGGACTTGCTCTTTTATTTTCCTTATAAATATATAGATCGCAGCCGGTTTTATAAAGTTGCCGAGATCAGTGGGAATATGCCTTATATCCAGTTGAAAGGCCAGATTCTCTATTTCGATACGCTAGGCGAGGGGCGGAGTAAACGGCTGGTTGGCAAGTTCTCGGATGGTACGGGCACGATCGATTTGGTCTGGTTCAAGGGCTTGAATTATGTGACAGATAAGTATCGTCCCAATACCGAGTATATAGTTTTCGGAAAGCCTACGGAGTTCGGGCATACCTATAACATACCGCATCCGGATATCGACTCAATGGAGCAAGCTGATCAAGTGGCGAATGGCTTGACTCCTTTCTATAATACCTCGGAGAAAATGAAGAAATCTTTCTTGAATTCCCGGGCGATCCAGAACCTGCAATATACGTTGTTAAGCTGGCTGAACTGGGAACTTCCGGAGACGCTTTCCCCCGACGTATTGAAACGGATCCATATGATGTCTATGACAGAGGCGGTGCGGAATATCCATTTCCCGGAATCTGCCGCTAAGTTGCGTGACGCCCAGTTACGTTTGAAGTTTGACGAGCTTTTCTTCATACAATTAAATATATTACGTACCGCTAGCGTTCGGAAACTGAAGCTAAAAGGGATCGTTTTCCCTACGGTCGGCCATTATTTCAATACGTTCTATAAAGAGTATCTTCCTTTTGAGTTGACGAACGCCCAGAAACGGGTAGTCCGTGAGATCCGGATCGATATGGGTAGCGGGCGGCAGATGAATCGCCTGCTGCAAGGTGATGTGGGGAGTGGCAAAACTTTGGTAGGCTTATTGTCTATGCTATTGGCGATAGATAATCATTGCCAAGCTTGTATGATGGCTCCTACCGAGATATTGGCAACCCAGCATTATGCGACGATCATGGGATTCCTGAAAGATATGGACGTTAAGGTCGCTCTTTTGACCGGATCTACCAAGAAGAAAGAGCGGGATAAGATATTACCGGCTATTGCCAGCGGTGAGATCCAGATCGTGATCGGGACGCATGCGTTGATTGAGGAGACGGTGGTTTTCTCTTCGTTGGGATTAGCGATTATCGATGAGCAGCACCGTTTTGGTGTGGAGCAACGCTCACGCCTTTGGATGAAGAACACGATCGTGCCGCATGTGTTGGTGATGACGGCTACCCCGATTCCCCGTACTTTGGCGATGACTTTGTATGGGGATCTGGATGTATCGGTGATCGATGAGTTACCTCCGGGACGTAAACCGATACAGACGCTTCATCGCTATGATAATAAAAAGGCACAACTTTATGAGTCCTTCGGAAAGAGATACAAAAGGGGCGTCAGGTTTATGTGGTATATCCGTTGATTGAAGGAAATGAGAAACTGGATTATAAAGACTTGGAGGCTGGTTTTGAGACGTTCAAGGAGGTCTTCCCAGAATATAAGGTATGTATGGTACATGGCCGTATGAAAGCGGCGGATAAGGATACCGAGATGCAGAAGTTTATCTCCGGCGAGGCGCAAATCTTGATGGCTACTACGGTTATAGAGGTTGGCGTGAACGTGCCGAACGCATCCGTCATGGTGATCGAGAGTGCTGAACGTTTCGGCCTCTCTCAACTTCACCAGCTTCGTGGCCGGGTAGGACGTGGTGCTGAACAATCTTATTGTATCTTGGTTTCTTCCTATAAATTAAGTAATGACACTCGTAAGCGATTGGAGATTATGGTGAACAGTACGAATGGCTTTGAGATCGCTGAGGCGGATCTCCGTCTCCGGGGACATGGAGATTTGGAAGGTACCCGGCAAAGTGGCGAGGGGATAGATCTTAAAATAGCGGACTTGGCTGCCGATGGACAAATACTTCAATATGCGCGGGATATCGCTCAAGGAGTCTTGACGAAGACCCCGAATTATTGTCCGAACAGCACCGGATATTGAGCGAAAGGCTCAAAACTCTGTTCACAAGGAAGATAAATTGGGGAATGATTAGCTAATATGTTGTGAAACATATTGTTCTGTAAGTCTTTGATATTTAGCTTGTTTATTCGCTTGTTTTGCTTTTATTCAAAGTCATTGCAGAAATTTTTCGTTAATCAATTTTGTCGGCTTATTCAAATTTCCGAACTTTGACAAGTTGACAATCAGGCAGAGATGCCGGGTATTGCCGTTTTATCCTGAATTATAAGAATGAAAGTTATCAAAAAATGAGTATAAAGACATTTCTATTCATTTGTTGTGCCGCTGTGATGGTATCGACTGCAAATGCGGAGAATCCGGTGAAACCGGAAACTCCGGAGACTCCCAATCATCCAACCCACAAACTTATGGACAAGCGTGTATCTGAGTTAATGGCCGACCGTGTTGGCTTTAAGAAAGATATGGCTTTGAAGGAGCTTGCGGAGATTAATGAGAAAGCGGAGTTGGAGCAAGGGAGAACTTGATGTTTCCTGCCGATGAATTATATGGCGAGTGGACAAATGAATGGGTGAATCCTTTCCGGGGTAAGAAGGTTGATCTTCCGGATTCTTGCATAATCGATTGTTCTACTTTTGTCTTGCCTATGGACTCTATGACAAGGGTCACTTCAAAGTATGGTCCTCGCCGTAGACGGATGCATAAGGGGATAGACTTGAAAGTGCAAATTGGAGATACGATCCGTGCGGCGTTTGACGGCAAGGTGCGTATCAAGAATTTCGAGCGTAGGGGATATGGCTATTATCTTGTGATTCGCCATCCGAATGGTTTAGAGACTGTATATGGTCATTTATCTAAATTCTTAGTAGGTGTGAACGATATCGTACGGGCTGGAGATCCGATCGCTTTAGGGGGAAATACAGGACGCTCTACGGGATCTCATTTGCATTTTGAGACTCGTTTTCTTGGACAGGCTATTAACCCGGCTGATATTATTGACTTCGAGAACTCAATACCTCATCAGGATCAATATGTGTTTCGTAACGTCAAGATTAACGGACGTAAGAGCAATATCTATACATCTTCCAATAGTCAGATGGTGTACCATCGTGTAAATCCGGTGATACCTTAGGTAAAATCGCACGTATATATGGTACGACAGTGAATGAGCTTTGTCGTTTAAATGGATTGAAATCTACTTCTATGTTACGTATCGGCCAGTCCATTCGTTGTAGTGCCGGTGTGGAAACCGCGGCTAAAGCTACTCCAAAAGCTCAAACTCAAAAGAAATCGACCGCTTCCGGATCTTCTAAGAAAATCACGGTACAGGCAAGTTCTTCCGCTACCGCTTCTTTAGGAGAAAATACGAATACAATGAATGATGTGGAGCTACTCCGGTTTATCATCGTATTAAATCCGGTGATACGCTTGGCGCTATCGCTAAAAGATACGGTACTTCCGTTAGTAAACTCTGCGAATTGAACGGTATCACAAAGACTACCGTGTTGCGCTTAGGACGCTCATTACGCTGTTCATAACGATATATAAGATGTAAGAAAACGAAAAGGAGCCGCTTATAAAGTGGCTCCTTTTCGTTGTAACCTCTTTTCATTTATCTTATTAGCTTTTGTTGTCTTGAATTTTCGAGAACATCTACGTCTTTTTTCCTATATTCGCGGGTATAATCTAGGATAGTATGCCAAATACAAAGGAACAATTCGAGCAAGTGATCTCCCTGTGCCGGGAGTTGTTCGGGAAGAAGTTGAAGGATTACGGGCCGTCGTGGAGGATTATGCGTCCCCAGTCGGTTACCGACCAAATATTTATCAAGGCGAACCGTATCCGTAGCTTGGAGATTAAGGGGACGAGCATGGTGGACGAGGGAATCCGTCCGGAGTTTATCGCCATCGTTAATTATGGTGTGATCGGTTTGATCCAGTTGGCGTTGGGATTCGCGGATACGACCGATATCACGATAGATAAAGCCTTGGAATTATACGATAAATACATCACTGAGACGAAGGAACTGATGTACGCCAAGAATCACGACTATGATGAGGCGTGGCGCAGTATGCGTATCAGCTCGTACACGGATCTTATTTTGATGAAGATTTATCGGACCAAGCAAATCGAGAGTCATGGAGGCAAGACACTCGTCTCCGAGGGAGTGGACGCTAACTACATGGATATGATCAATTATGCCCTCTTCGGCTTGATTAAGCTGGAGTTTGGCGAGGAGTGAGCTACATGGAATATAAGGAAACCGTAAAGAAAGTGATCGCAGAGGTCTGCCGCCTGTTACTGGGAGTAGTCTTTATCTTCTCCGGGACGGTGAAGGCTGTCGATCCCATGGGAGGCGCCATTAAGATTGGCGACTATCTGACTTCCTTTGGGCTGGATAAGCTGCAACCTTTTACGGTCTTGATCTCCTTTAATTTGTCCGCTCTGGAGTTCATGCTGGGTGTCTGTATGCTATTGGGGGTGTACCGGCGGTATACGACCTTCTTGACCTTGCTGATGATGTCTTTCATGACGCCGCTGACGCTGTATCTGGCGATCTTCAATCCCGTATCGGATTGCGGTTGCTTCGGGGATGCCTTGGTGATCAGTAATTGGCAGACCTTCTATAAGAATGTCGTACTTTTGGCCGCCGCTATTTACGTGTTCATCCATAATCAGCGGCTTTTACAAGGCTATACCTACCATGTCTACTGGTTCGTGGCTTTGTGGTCATATGTCTTCGCTATCGGTTTCGCTTACCGGAATTATAATCATTTGCCGATCTTGGATTTCCGTCCCTATAAGTTGGGTGCGAATATCCCTGCCTTGATGTCGATACCGGAAGGTGCGCCCGAGGATGAATATGCGTATTCTTTTATTTACGAGAAGGATGGCGTACAGAAAGAATTTTCTTTGGAGAACGCCCCGGCCGATGATAGTACGTGGACTTTCGTGGATTCAAAGACCAAGCTGATCAAACAAGGATACGTTCCCCCCGTTACCACATTTCATATTTATAATGAGAATGACGCAGACGTGACTGATGAGTTGCTGAACGACCCGAAAGGTCTCTTTCTTTTGATCGCTCCCCGTCTGGAGAATGCGGATGATGAGCGTATCGACGAGATCAACAATGTATACGATTACGCCTTGGAGAACGGCTTGGGCTTTTATTGCGTGACGGGTTCTTCCGCCGAGGCTATCGCTACATGGAGTGATAATACCGTGCGAGTATTCCGTTTCTTATGGCCGATGATGTCCTTTTGAAAACAATCATCCGCTCCAATCCGGGATTGGTCTTGCTGAAGAAAGGTACGATCTTGATGAAGTGGCATTACAACGATATCCCACAGGAAGAAGAGCTGAAAACGATCGTAAACGGCTATCTGGAAGGAAATACCGACTGGAAAGCGAAAGAAGATGCCCGGCTAATAACCAACCTATTAAGTTTTACCGTACCTTTGTTGCTGGTTTGGGGATACGATGCCTTGCGCAATCGCCGTCGCCGGAAAGGAAAAGAATCTGAATAGAGATTTATTTGTATTACATATTTAAATTATTAAGTTATGAGAAAGAATATTGTTGCAGGAAACTGGAAAATGAACACTACTCTTGCTGAAGGTCTTGCTTTGGCTAAAGGTTTGGACGAGGCTTTGAAGGGTAAGACTCCGAATTGCGATGTGATCATCGGTACTCCGTTCACTCACTTGGCAAGCGTTGCTGCCGCTATCGATACAAACAAGATCGGTGTTGCCGCTGAGAACTGCGCTGACAAGGAAAAAGGTGCTTATACAGGTGAGGTTTCTGCCGCTATGGTAGCTTCTACTGGCGCGAAATATGTGATCTTAGGCCACTCTGAGAGACGTGCTTATTATCATGAGACTCCGGAGATCTTGAAGACGAAGGTTGAGTTGGCTTTGGCTAACGGTTTGACTCCGATCTTCTGCATCGGTGAGGTTTTGGAGGAGAGAGAAGCCGGTAAGCACTTCGAGGTAGTAGACGCTCAGATCGCTGGTTCTTTGTTCGATCTTTCCGCTGAGGATTTCAGCAAGATCGTCTTGGCTTACGAGCCGGTATGGGCTATCGGTACAGGTAAGACTGCTTCCGCTGAGCAAGCTGAGGAGATCCATGCTCACATCCGCGCTACTTTGGCCGCTAAATATGGCAATGAGGTAGCTGATAACTGCACGATCCTTACGGTGGTAGCTGTAACGCCGGTAACGCTAAGGAATTGTTCGCTAAACCGAACGTAGACGGTGGTTTGATCGGTGGCGCTTCTTTGGCCGTTGACAAATTCATGCCGATTATCGAGGCTTTTTAATTAATTCATAATAAGAAGGTATCTTTCCCCTCAATGAATGGGGAAAGATACTCTTTTTAATATTCTATCTATGAAAAGAATTCCTTGTATCTTATTGCTATTTGCCTTTATGATGGCCGGTACTTCATCTTTATTCGCTCAGACGGCGTTGGAAGGTGAGCGTTCGACCATATTCGATGCGTTGCAGAGATCCGGTTTGGGAAAAGGCGAGGTCGTTATCAATCAATCCGCCGCTATCCGCGAGATGGTGGGTGAGCGTATGCGTGGAGCGAACGTGGAGACGACAGATAGCCTTACCTTCTTGAAGGTACAAGGGTATCGTACGCAGGTATTTTCCGGTAATAACCAACGGGTCTCGAAAGACGAGGCTTTTCGTAAGGAGAAGGAAATCAAGGAGCTTTTTCCAGAGATCCCGACGTATGTCACTTACAACGCCCCGTTCTGGAAGTTGCGTGTGGGAGATTTCCGCTCGCATGAGGAGCCTATCATATGATGCGCCTGTTGATGGGTGCTTTCCCGAAATACGGGAAGGAAATGTATATCGTACGAGAAGAGATAAAAATTCCCCTAAATTAAAGAGAATGTCAGAAGTAAACGAAGAGACGCTACGTGCCCGGGAAGCTTTGGCCGGCATTATAAGGAAGTATTGGGTTTGCTGGGTGAGGATGCCGGGCGTGAGGGTCTGCTTAAAACGCCGGAACGTGTGGCGAAAGCCATGCAGTTTTTAACCAAGGGATATCATGAGGACCCGGAGGCGGTGCTCCGTTCCGCCATGTTTCAGGAAGAGGATTACAAACAGATGGTTATCGTGAGAGATATCGATTTCTTCTCCCTTTGTGAGCATCATATGTTGCCTTTCTTCGGCAAGGCCACGTGCTTATACTCCCCAAGAAATATATTACGCTTAAGCAAGATCCCTAGGGTAGTGGATATCTTCGCCCGCCGTCTCCAGATACAGGAGCGTATGACGATGCAGATCAAGGATTGTATCCAGAGGACCTTGGACCCGTTGGGCGTGATGGTCGTGATCGAGGCGCAGCATATGTGCATGCAGATGCGTGGCGTGGAGAAACAAAATTCCTTGACGACTACCTCTGATTTCACCGGCTTTTTCCAACAAGCCAAGACGCGCGAGGAGTTCATGAACTTGATCAAGCATAATCGCTGATCATCATCTCCCGTCATAGCTTACTCCAGTTTAGCCGTATAACTGATCCGCAGTGATACGGCTTTTATTATATCCCTACATTTCCATTCGTTGGGGCACAGTCGTGAAATATATAGGCGGGATGCAACTTTTACGGAGACCTATTCATCAATTAGATATAAGGACATTAAAAATATCAAGTTATGAAGACCAACAATTACCAATTCCTGTCGCTCTGTCTCTGCATACCTTTGTTTGCGTTGACGGGGTGCGACAATGATTCTTTCGGAGAACCTTTCGGAACCGATACTGAGCGATATGATATACCTTTGGATACTAAATCGATAGAGGTAAACGCTAGAGGGCAGAAGTTCGCTTTTAATTTTTATAAGGAAATGGCTGGCAAGGAGGAGTCGAATTTTTGTATCTCTCCTTTAAGCGCCTCCTTTTGTTTGGGTATGGTATTGAATGGGGCGAATGGTAATACGTATACAGAGCTACAAGAAGCCTTAGGTTATGAGGCTTAACCAACGAGGAGATAAACGCTTATGCCCAAATGATGCAGACGGAGCTTCCCAAGTTGGATGGTCGTACTGTTTTCATGAATGCGAATAGTATGTGGATCAAGGATGATTTCCAAATGCTGGAACCATTTGTAAAGACCAATCAGACATATTATAATGCCGAGGTTTATAACGAGCCGTTCAATATGGAGACGGTGGACAAGATCAACCATTGGTGCGCCAATAAAACGAATGATTTGATCCCTAAGATGCTGGAGACAATCAGTCCCAATACATTGGCATGCCTGATCAACGCCATTTATTTCAAGGGAGTGTGGAAAATGGAGTTCGATAAGGGAGATACAAAGGACAAGCCGTTCCATCTAAAGGACGGATCAGAGATCAAAGTTCCTACCATGAAACAACAAGCGACAAATTATTATTATGGTGATGAGCAGGTATCTGTCGTGGAACTACCTTATGGAAACGGAGCGTTTAGTCTGGTTCTTTTTATGCCGTCCGATAAGAAGAAAACCTCGCTAGATGAGTTGATTGCAGACTTGGATGCGGATCGTTGGAACCAGTGGATGAGTAACCTGAGCTCTTATTCGTTCGACCTCTATTTGCCTCGCTTTACGATGGAATCAAGTATGGATTTAACAGATGTGATGAGGACATTGGGAGTCAAGGATGCCTTTAAGTCGGAGGCAGACTTCACGAATATATCAACCGAACAGCCTTTATTTTATAGGCTTGATAAAATAAAATACCTTTATTAAGGTCGATGAGTCCGGCACGGAAGCCGCCGCTGTTACGATAGTAGATATGGATACAAGTGCGCTTCCTCCCGCTACCACTTTAAAGGAACTTCGTTTTGATCATCTTCGGCTATGTCTTAAAGGAGAATAGTACGGGTGCCATTTTATTCGCAGGCCGAGTGGATCATCCCAAGTCTTAAAATAAATCAGTGTGTGTACCGGTATCGGTCATGATCAAGACCAGTTCGGTATCGTTTTGTTGCCATATTAAGAGCCAGTCGCTTTTAATATGGCATTCCCATAAGCCCTCAAATTTACCGCTTAGTTTATGGGGGTGATATTGCATTGGGAGGGAACCGGTTTCTTGAAGAATGCCGATAACTCCCATAGGAGTTCTGGATTGCAATTCCTTTTCAAGCATTTCTTGAAACTCTTATCAAATTGTTGGTAGTCTGTACGTCGTACATGGTTTATTGATTTAGCAAATACTTTTTAGATCTTCCATATCTTTGGCCTTATAAACCCTTCCTGCCTTGATATCCTCCAGCCCCTTCTCTATACCGGACTTCTTCCTGCCGATATTCCAACCGAATTTCTTGGCTAGTTCTTTGAGCAAGGCCATGTCTACCTCCGGTAAGGTAATTTCTACTTTCTTGACTGTCACTTCCATATCTTGGGTTGTTTATAGATTGTATGTGACAAAAATACGTTTTTTTTATTGAATTGATAATCATCTTTGAGAGATTTCGAGAAAGACGATCGAAGGATATGACAATCTGTTAGGATTGACAATTTGTAATCGGAAGTCCCGGAGAATCGATTTTTCCGGGCTAAGGTACGTCTTGTGCTTGAATTTGAAAAAATAAATCAGCAATCGGTTCATTGATAGAGCAATGCTGAAAAATGGCCTTTTGTTCTAGCGAAAATAATTCATCGTAATTCATATCCGATGGAGCAAAAGGAGGGAAAAACGGTGTTACGATAGGGCTATAAGGAGGTAAGAATGCCCATTCACGACTACTTACAACCCTATTTGCGACTGCTTATAATGCCCAATGGCACTACTGGCGTTGCTTAACGCGACCGTATGTGTAGCTTTTGTCGCCTAATGTGTATCGAAAACGGTCTTTTTCATTGGAAAAGCACTGTTTATTGTTATCTTCCCTCCTTTATCTTGTGATTCCTGTGGAAATGAGATGTTATGGAAAAGCTCTAATACTACTCAAAAAGACAGAAAAGCCTCTTTGTGGATGACTTTATGGAAATGAGAATTTTGCTTGATCAACAGCTGGAAAAAGCGTTTAGAAGTGAATAACTAATCACTTCTAAAGCCGTTAGTTATTCACTGGGTATACTCGTTAGTTATTCACTCGACAAGCCGCAAGTTATTCACTTCAGAAGGCAAAAGTAGGAGATTTTACCTTTCATCCCCCGGATACTTCCGTTGGTCACAATAATTTGATTGGATATTCCTGCTGATGTAATTTTGATATAAAAACGACATGAGCAGGAATCTTTTTATAATAGTTCTATTGATAATTAACCTTTTTGTGGTTGGGGACAGGTCGATACGATAGCGGACCAGAAGTTACAGGAGGTGGTGATAATGGCTAAGCTCCCTACGGTAGAGATGAAACCGGGGAAGATGACTTATAGGCTGGATGGACCTCTATCACCCAAAGCCAAGGGAATGTCTACGACGTGTTGACCAGTTTGCCGGGAGTCGTGATACAAAATGATGGCACTATTTTCTTGAATGGTCAAAACGGTGCGAATATCTTGATGGATGGTAAGCCTACCTATTATCGGGGCAAGATCTTGTCAACCTCTTAAAATCGACTCCTGCCTCCATTACGGATAAAATCGATTTGATTACGCAGCCATCGGCACGTTACGACGCTAGTGGAAACTCCGGTATTATCGATATACGTACGAAGAAGATATTGCGAAGGGGAATGAACCTTTCGGTAAACGGTAGTTATGACCAAGGTAAATATGGAGAGGGTTTCGCTTCTACTACCCTGAATCTGCGAACGAATAAGTTCAACTTCTATCTCTCTTATTCCTATTCCCGGAAGAATGATTACGATGATCTGTATGTGGAGAGAAACTATCTGGAAGGTTGGCGGCCGGAAGGGGAGACCGGGCAGATGGCGCAATCTTCCTATCGAACTTGGAAGAATACATCAAACTATTATCGTTTCGGGATCGATTATCAAATGTCGGATAAGACTACGATCGGGTTTTCGACGGATGGTAATCTGGCGGGTAACAAGGTTGAGGGAGATATGAACTCATCCATTCCTAAGCGATCTCCGCAAACCGGAGGTTCGCTTCGCACCTTGAACGATCAGAATCGTTTCGCAGGATAATTTTACGGCTGTTTTAAGTTTAACACATACCTTTAACTCTGATGGTGGGGTCTTGGATGCTCTATGGATTACTTGCGTTATCGATACGAGGAAGACCAATATTTGAATAGCCAAGATACCTTGTTTGGGGATATGATGGAGGAATCCATTTATACTCCGGACAAGCGAATCTGGTGTGGCCTTTCTCGAAATCCTTCACGTTCCATGCGGGCGCTAAGACCTCTTTCGTCTCTATTGATAATAACGCTGATTATAATCGGCTACAAGGTGATTCTTGGCAACCGGACCATGACTTGAGTTGTGATTTTCAGTATGACGAGAATATAAACGCGGGCTATGTACAGCTTGACGCCAAATTCTCTTCTATAAGTCTGGAGGCAGGTCTTCGTCTGGAAAATACCCGCATAGAGGGCGAACAATCGGGTAACGCTTATCAAAGAGACTCCTCGTTTACCAATCATTATACGCACTTGTTCCCAACGCTTTCTGTTCAGTATGCCTTGAGGAATGGGAATAGTCTGTCGCTTACTTATGGCAAACGGATTGTCCGTCCGAATTACCGGGACCTGAATCCGTTTGTATATATCCACGATGAGTATACGTATGATAAAGGTAACACCTTATTACGCCCGGAATTATCCGATAATCTGGAACTGGCCTATATACATGGCGATTTATTCCGGGTGGGGCTTGCTTTCAATTATACGAAGGATGTAATTATCAAGAGCTATTTGGATCAAGGGAACTATGTCGTTTATGTCTCACCGGAAAATCTCTCTTCCCGCGTCAGCGTAGGTCCCTGGCTCAGTACCTCCCAATTACCGCTAACCTCATTTTGGAACGTGAACGTCAGCGCATCCTTGATCTATAACCGGTATCGTTTACCGGAGAATTATCAAGTAAGGTGAATAAGAGATGGACACCGAATATCGGGATCTCGAATCAGTTTAGCTTTGCCCGGACTTGGAGCGCTGAACTTATCGGTTTCTATAATGGGAAAATGGCGGCGGGACAAGCTGCGATCTATCCGTTATGGCAAATAAATGCCGGTATCCAGAAGAAGATATGGAAAGGTCGGGGAACGATCCAGTTATTCGCACGGGATATTTTCCATTCGAATGTATCGAGAATGAGCGTGATGACTCCTACCCAGCACGCTTTTATAAAAGAGCGGATGAACCGGACGGTAGTCGGTATTTCTTTGACCTATCGTATAAATCGTGGTTTGGAGGTGAAAGAATCTCGCCGGAAGCATAGCGTAGATGAAAGTAAAAGAATAAATTTGTGAAACCTCTAGACAAATGGTTTATGAAAAAGATATATAAGTGGATATATGCCTTGATTTTTGCGGTCTCTTTGTATTCTTGTATCCGCTGGGTAACGGATTATACGAAAGAAGGACACTACTGGACACAGTCCTTGGGGAATAGTATCCTAGAGATCGTGATTCTAATCTTTGTCTCTTATTTGTTTTTTATTTACTTTGGAAGCCAGATCGAGAAGAGCCGAAGAGCGAAAGAACCGAATAGGTGGAAATTTGTTTGGAGATCGTATGGAATGCCTTTCTTATTTATTATATTGGGTGTGAATGCTACGTTGGCAATAACCCGTATATTTATCGGTGATACTTTCCATATGGACGATATAATAATCGCGAACGTGATAGGGAGCTTGTTTGCGTTTATGGTCTATAATGTTCAGCGAGCTCAAGTATTGGATAAAGATTACGCTGAGCAGCGTATCCAACTGGAAAAGATCAAGAATGATCAATTACAGACGGAATTGAAGTTCTTGAAATCCCAATATCATCCTCACTTCTTGTTTAATGCGCTCAATACCGTTTATTTCCAGATTGATGAAAGTAACAAGGCGCCTCGTCGCACGTTAGAGATGATATCCGAACTCTTGCGTTACCAACTGTATGGCGGTAATCAGAAGGTCAGTATCCTACAAGAAATTGATTATTTGAAAACTTATATAGCTTTGCGTAAGCTTCGTATGAGTGAACGCCTGCGGTTGCGTGTAGAGTTTCCGCCCGAATTGAATGAACTGAATATTTATCCGTTACTCTTCCTCCCGTTGGTAGAGAACGCTTTTAAATACGTAGGTGGCGATTATCAATTGGATATTATCATGAAATGGGAAAATAACCGGATCAGTTTGTTTATACGAAACTCCATCCCCGAGCTTTCAGCGGAGGACGAAGCGTTGCGTAAATCGGTGGATGAACGGCAACGTAAAGGCATCGGTCTGGTAAATTTACGCCGCCGATTATCTTTATTGTATCCCAATAAGCACCGTTTGGAAACCCGGAAAGAAGAGACTGAGTCGTAGCGGAATTAATGATTGAAATAGAAGATATATGACAATAACCTGCGTGATAACAGATGATGAGCCGATGGCCCGTAAAGGATTGCAATCGTATGTGGAGCGAGTGGATTTTCTCTCCTTGACCGGTGTATGTGAGGACGCTATCCAATTAAATACTCTGTTGAAAACTCAGCAGCCGGATTTACTTTTGTTAGATATCGAGATGCCTTATCTTTCCGGTTTGGATTTATTGGCGACCTTAAACCAGCCTCCCAAAGTGATCGTTACTTCCGCTTATGAGCAATATGCCTTGAAAGGGTATGAACTGGATGTCGTGGATTATTTGCTGAAGCCTATTTCCTTTGAGCGTTTCTTAAAAGGCGTGAATAAGGTGCACGACCTGTTGGCTCGGGAGAATACGCCGGATGCGGATGCCTCGTTCTTCGTGAAAAGCGAGAAGCAAATGCGTAAGATCTACCTAAGAGATATCTTATTTGTAGAGGCGTTGGAAAATTATGTTAGTATCTATACTACTTCCGGTAGAGTATTGACCATTCAACCTTGAAGCGGATCGGGGAATCCCTACCCGATGATCAATTTCTCCAAACGCATAAATCGTATATAATTAATGCGGATCGTGTCGATCTGGTAGAAGGGAATAGATTACGTATCGAATCCTATCAAATCCCGATCGCCCGTAATCTCAGAGATGTTGTATTTAAGCGTATCCTTAAGAATACGTTGTAATTATATGACTGTAGCTAGGTCATAGAGACGCGGCACATGCCGCATCTCTACAACTGGGTATTTTGTTATTTGAATAACATTGGGGCGAATTTTGTGAGGTAGATGCGCCAGTTTTTCCAGATATGGCCGCCGTCGCTCTCGTAGTATTCGTATTTGTAGCCGTTATCGTCTAGTTTCTTACGATAGTCTACGTTGTTCTTGTATAAGAAGTCGGTTTTACCGATGGCGATCCAGTATAATTTCGGGTGCTTGCCGAATTGTACTTTCAGCTTCTCATCCATATTCTGGTAGATGGGAGATTCGGAGCCTTCACGGGGGAGGATAGCGGCAGAGAATAATCCCACGTAATCGAACATATCCGGATATTGCTTAGATATATGCAAAGAATGGAAACCACCCATGGAAAGTCCGGCTATCGCACGGTTGGATTTCTTTTTTTCCACACGGTAATTGCTCTCGATAAACTTAATGACATCCGGGAAGCTGCTTTCCATGCTACCCTCCATGGTTTTAGGTAGTTGCATATTCGGCTTAACTAAACCTAGGCTGGATTCTCCCGGAGCGGCCTCTTGATCCGCGTTTCCGTTTGTCATAACCACGATCATCGGTTTTGCCTTACCTTGGGCGATCAAATTGTCTAAGATTTGGGCCGTACGTCCTAAGGCGATCCAAGCTTCCTCGTCGCCACCCATGCCATGTAAGAGGTAGAATACCGGATATTTTTTGCCACTTGTCTCATAGCCAGCCGGCGTATAAACGGTAATACGGCGAGTCTTTCCCAATGTCGGGCTCTCATACCAACGGCGGGCGACCGTTCCGTGAGGAACATCATTAACGCTGTATAAATCACCCTGTCCACCCTTAATGATAAAGATATTCGTAACGGATGCCACGTCACGGTTCAGATAGACATTATTAGGATCTGTAGTCTTTAATCCATCGACAATAAAGGAATAGCTATATAATTCGGAGGGAAGAGGTTCCGGTGTGGTATATTCCCAAACGCCTTCTTTACCTTCCTTTAAATCAACGGTACCGGGTACATCCACTAAACCGAACTGAGTCTCCATCTTCTGTGTGGGAAGGAAATCTCCTGTTACCTGCACCTTGATCGCTTTGGGTGCCATGAACCGGAAGGTTACGGTGTTATCCGGATGAATCTCCGGAGAGATGATGTTCTGACTACCCCAAAGGGCTTGTTGGGCGAACGTGATCACGCTGATCAGCATGAATACGGCCAAGATTGATAATCTTTTCATAATGATAAATTTATTAATGGTATTACTGAGGTCTAAAGATTTTTACAAATGTAATGAATAATCTGTTACATGAGCAATAATAGGCTCGATAATGTGTGTCTTTCGTGACGGGGCATAATGAGAGGTAGCCTTCTTGAATCCTTCCATTCGCAAGGCGAAGTGGATAAGTCTCAGACATGAGGCGGTGTTTCTCGAGAGCTTCTCCGGCTTCCTTCTCGTAAGAAACCCGGTAATCGCCAACAGCCCTAGGCACTACATAATGCTGGAATAGACGTAAAGCGACCATTCCCATCGTGTACCGCATATTGATCTCAATGCAGGATGAATAGCGAAAGATCCGTCCTTTTGTCTATAGACCAGCATGTCCACACCTATACAGCCCGCATAAGTAGATCCGTACACTTCTTGTAATACAGTGCGTACCGCCTCTTGGATGCGGGAATAGGTTTCTTCGCCCGTGAATCGGGTGATGCGAGAGAGCATGGTGGATTGTTCCTCTAGGATGTTGCCTGTATAGGAGCCTCGCTCCTCGGTATTGAAAACGGATAATCCCTCGTAACGGACAGTACCTTGCCCGTCGGAATAAAATTCCATGGCGAAATCCTGTACTTTGTCTAATCCGCTTTCGATACTGATCATTCCTTGTTTGTTGAATGCGCCCTCTATCCAGTTTTTCGTTTTTGTATCCGGTTTTCGTTTCTCTACCCATAGCAATCCCCGTCCGGAAGAGGAATAGGGTGTTTTTAATACGAAGGGAGCGTTGCATAAGATCATGTATCTCTCCACCTCCCGGATTTTCGTGCAGAAACGAGGCGCTACCGGAATAGGGAGATCGGGTAGGAGGGCCTGTATCTTTTCCAGACATTCCGCCGCCGTTTGCCTACCGGTAAGGCGAAAATAATCCTCTTTCCAAGTCGGGACGGATAGCCGGACTTTTGCCTTGTCCCTCAACTGCTCGAATAAATGAAGACTATGCGGGGAAAGTCCCCACGGGGCTGCGTCCATAGGAGAGAGGTAGGGAGCGTTTTTCATCAGCATCGCTTTTGTTACAGGTATAGGAGCCGGGTGTAGGTCTTTGGGCAAATGGGCGAAAAACGGAGGGGTTGCCTTACTATCTTCCAGATAGACAAAATCATCCTCTTCCGCATACCAAACCGGCAGCAGTGCCAAGTCTTTTTGCATTTTACGGACGTTTGTCGGTGCCGTGTAGTTCTGTGTCCCTAAAAGTACGGCCGTCTCGTGGCCGGGATTGAAATAATGTATCCGTGACATAAAAGCGTAAAAACAACAAAGCCGTCTTTTTAAAGGACGGCTTTGCTCGGGTTTATGAGATTGTTATTCCAGATTCTCATCGATGGCATCGATCTTCTTGACTGTTAAAGCCATATCCTCTTTCAGTTTTTCGATCTTGCGTTCCATTTCTTTCAGTAAACCGCCGCCGCCCTTGGAGGAAATGCTTAGGAAGCCGATGTTGTTCTCGTAAGTCTGAAGCTCGTTCTTCATGCGCTCGTACATACGCATCAACTTATCACGCTCGCTGAACAAACGGCCTTTACCTCTTTCGCCGCTGGTCATCTCGTTTAGGTTGTTGCGGAACGACTGCATCTTGCGATCGTTCTGGTCTACCTTCAAGCGATCGAATTGTTGGTCAACCGCCTCGTGATATTCCTTGTAGATCTTATCTTTCTCCTTGAACGGTACGAAACCGATCGTGTTCCATTCCGCCATATAAGACTTCAAGGTCGTGATAGCCTCATCATGTCCAAGGCTCTCGTCCATGCCCTTAATCTTAACGATCAACTCTTTCTTAGCGGCCAAGTTGGTCTGCTCTATGCTCTTTTGGGAAACAACGTTCTTATTCTTTTGCTCGAAGAAATAATCACAAGCCGAGATAAAACGTTTCCAGATAGCGTCGGAATGCTTACGGGCTACCGGTCCGATCGTCTTCCATTCTTTCTGCAAAGCGATCATCTTATCCGTCGTATCCTTCCAGTCCGTACTATCCTTCAAAGCCTCGGCTTTCTCGCATAACGCACGTTTAGCGTCGAGGTTTTTCTCCATATCGCTCTTGATCGCCTTGTAGAACTCGCTCTTCTTCTCGAAGTAGACATCGCAAGCGGCACGGAAACGTTCGAATATCTTTACGTTATATTTTTTCGGAGCGAAACCAATCGTCTTCCATTTCTCTTGCAAGCCGATTACCTCCTTATTCTTTTCTTCCCAATCCTTAAACGATTTCAACGCGCTGAAATCAATCGCCTCGATTTGTTCGCAAATCACGGTCTTCGCATCCAGATTCTCCTGCTCTTTCGCTTTTAGTTTCTCGAAGTGCTCTTGGTGACGCTTATTGATCACGGTTGAGGCAGCTTTGAAGCGAGCCCATAAGTTCTCACGTAACTCTTTCGCTACCGGCCCGATCTCACGCCATTGCTGGTGCAGCTTCTGAAGCTGGTGGAAAGCGGAGATAACATCCGGCTCGTTACCTAGTTTTTCTACGGTTTCGCACAAGGCGGTCTTCAATTCCAGATTCTTCTTGAAGTCGTAATCACGGAACTGATTGTTTATCTTGATAATATCATAGAATTTCTCGGTGTAGATCTGATAGTTCTTCCAAAGCTCGTTCACGTGCTCTTGGGGAACGGCCTTCACCTCTTTCCATCTTTGTTGGATGTCCTTGAAAGAGTTGTATAATTTATTGAAATCATCTTGGCTTTCGCAAAGCTCTTTCAACTGGTCGATCAACTGCAATTTCAAAGCGTAGTTAGCGGCCTTTACACGCTCTTCCTCGGCGAGGATAGCGGCTCTTTTCTCTTTATAAGAGGTGAGCAAATCCTTGATCTTGTTCTCGGTTTCGTCAGCGGGGGCTGTAAAATCCTTTTCTTCGCCACCATCAGCGATGAATACTTTCTTAAGCTCTTCCACCTCGTTACGACGGATCTTGTAGTAAGCCTGTTTCAAAGCCTCTACTTCTCCACGGGAAGTCTCTACGGAAGTCTCAACAAGTTCGGTTAACTTAGCGAGAATTTCTTCTTTGGTTAATTTACCTGCGGCAATAGCAGCGTCCGCCTCCGCTGTATCGTTGGCTTCAACGTCTGCGGTAGCATCGATTTCCGGCGTCTCAACCGGTTTTTTAGTTTCTTCCAATTTCCCGGCTTCTTCCGGCAAATTAGTCTCAAGAGTGTCCTTCATATACAATCGCTTTTAAGAAAAGGATAAATACATTCCTATATCAAGTCACAAATTAAACTAAATATTTTTGGATTACAGCATTTCGGGGAAATTATTTATCTAAAAAGTCATTTTGGATACTAATAGATGTTAAGGTTGGCCGATTTCTCTTGATTCCGGTTGTAGAGACGGGGCATGCCCCGTCTCTACACCGTCTACTTATACTATTTAATCTCATTTATCCCAAGAAGGAAATCAATACGCCGGCAGCTACCGCCGAGCCGATCACTCCCGAGATATTACTAGCCATGCAATATTGCAAGACATGGTTCTTCGGATCATATTGCAACGCGATCTCATTCGCCACACGAGAGGCCATGGGTACAGCACTTAAACCCGTGGCTCCGATAAGCGGATTGATTTTCTTCTTGGTGAACAAATTGAAAATCTTAACGAAGAAGATACCTCCGGCAATAGACAAGGCGAATGCCAAGAAACCGCCGATTACGATACCGATTGTTGTCAGGTTCAAGAACGCCTCTGATGTCATGGTAGCTCCGACAGATAATCCAAGGAAGATCGTTGCAGCGTTCATGATGCTGTTGGAAGCGGCATCGAACAGACGGAACGTATTGGTTCCGATCTCTTTTACAAGATTACCGAACATCAACATACCGATCAAAGGAACGGAGCTGGGAACAAACAAGGCGACTACGGTAGTTACCACGATCGGGAAGATAATCTTCAATACACGCAAATTTTTGATCTCCATGTTAGAAGGGTATTTCTTCTCTTGTTCCTTCATGTTGATCCGTAATTCTTTCTTAGAACACAGTAGCTTAACGACCAACGGATGATAACCGGTACCAAAGCCATGTAAGAATAAGCGGCGATAGCGATCGGGCCTAGCAAATGCGGAGCAATTTAATGGTCGTGAAGATAGCCGTCGGGCCATCGGCGCCACCGATAATACCTAAAGACGCTGCCTCTTTCGGTGTGAATCCCATCAAGATCGCTACCAAAAGCACCGTGAAGATTCCCAATTGGGCCGCGGCGCCGAAAATGGATAGGCGAAGGTTGCGGAGCATCGGGCCGAAGTCGGTCAACGCACCGACACCCATGAAGATAATCGGCGGCAAGAAGCCCGTCTTGATCAACATATAATAGATGAAGTTCATCAAGCCAAGCTCGTGTGCGATATCATGCAGCGGCATTTCCCAGATGTTTCTCATCACACCGTGTACATTAATCAACCCATTCTCATCCGCTTGAATCACTCCCATATCGCCTCCGGGGAAATTGGCGAGCAATACGCCGAACGCGATAGGCACGAGCAATAGCGGCTCGTATTGTTTCTTGATACCGAGGTAGAGCAATACGAACGCTATGGCATACATGATCAAGAACTGCGGTTCAGCAATGATATTGCTGAACGCAGTCATCTCATATAAGTTTTGAAATATCTCGTTCATTATTGAATCGTCATTAATACATCATCCTCAGATACGGCATCACCGGAAGACAGGCAGATCGCCGTGATCGTTCCCCCGAACTCGGCACGTACGGCATTGTATGTTTTCATGGCCTCCACGTAGCAAAGGACATCACCTTCTTTCACTACGTCGCCTACCTTCACCGGTGTATCGGAAGCGTTCTTTATAAGGAAGAATTTACCTTCCAGCGGAGAAAGCACCTCTTTTCCAGCGCCTGCGGGAGCATTTGTTGTCTCCGGGGCTGTCGGGGCGGGAGCCGCTGTCGGTTTAACTTCCGGAGTCGCGCTGTTGGTATCACCAAAAGCGACGGTCACACGGTAAGCTTGCCCGTTTACATCTACGGTCATGACTTGCGGAGTAGTCGGCATCGTTAATGCAGCGGCAGGTGCCGGAGCCGGTGCGGCTGGAGTGGCGGGTACCGTCGGTTTACCGGCGTTCGCTTTCTCTGCCTTACGTTTTGCCACGTCTGCCTTAAACTCGACCTTGGCCTTTCCGGACCGATATGCCTCGTATTGAGCGGGGTGCATGGCGTATTCGAAAAGCTCTTCCTCGTCCTCGCCGACTTCCCATTGCTTCTCGTTCATCAACTTGCGATACTTATCCAACGCGTCCGGATAATTGTCTTGAGGATTGCCCTCGAAGAACTGGCGGCCTTCGGCCTTCGCCTTCTCGACGATCTCGGGAGCCAACGGGCCCGGAAGACGTCCGGCCTTTCCGAGGATCATATCCCAGATATCGTCGGCGATCATGCTCCAGCGGGCTTTCCCCTTCTCCATCTGCATGACGTTCATCAAAGCTAGGTTCTTCACGTATTGGCTGAATGGAGTTACCAATGGAGGATAACCGACACGTGGCCATACGTAAGCTACCTCGTCGAACAACTTGATCAATAACTGGTCTTGAGACATCAGCGGTTTGTTGTTCTTTATATTGCTCTTGTTGATCGTCTCTAGGTTCTTCTCAAGGTCCGCCATCAAGCTACCCATCATACCGCCCGGAAGTCCCGGTCCGATCAGCAAGGAATTCATCAACCGGTTCTTCGGGCTGATATACAATCCCAAGAAATCATCCATGAATCTTGAACCAAGGCACGAACTTTCATATAAGCCTCCATATTGATCTCGGGCACCTTATAACCGGCGTCCTTCAACATCGCCTGTACGGTCAGCAAGTCCGCATGTCCTGTACCCCAAGAAAGCGGCTCCATACCTACGTCGATATAGTCGCAACCTGCGTTACAAACCTCCATGATGGAGCTACGTTAAAGCCGGGACCGGCATGGCTATGATATTGGATCGGGATCTCTGGATATTTTTCCTTGATATTGGCTACGATACGGCCTAATGTGTACGGACGTCCGATACCGGCCATATCCTTGATACAAATCTCATCCGCTCCGAGCTCGATCAACTCGAATGCCATCTTGGTATAATACTCAACCGTATGTACCGGAGAATGCGTGATACACAAGGAGCATTGTGAGATCATACCGGCCTCTTTCGCGTATTTAATAGATGGGGCGATATTCCGTACGTCGTTCAAACCGCAGAACGTGCGGGCGATATCCGTTCCCTGCGCTTTCTTTACCTTATAAAATAGCTGACGTACATCGTCAGGTACCGGGCTCATGCGAAGGCCGTTCAACGCGCGGTCCAACATATGCGTCTGGATACCTGCCGCATGGAAAGGTTTTGTCCATTCACGGACCGCTTTATTAGGATTCTCTCCGAATAATAAGTTGACTTGTTCAAATCCTCCGCCATTCGTTTCCACCCGGGCGAAACAGCCCATCTCGATAATTGCCGGAGCGACTCTGGTTAGTTGGTCTACGGTCGGGACATACTTCCGGCAGATTGCCACATGTCTCTGAAGACCAAACTGAATTTGATTTCTCTTTTCATGATATTAATATGTATTATTTATACTTCTCAATTTTGATAACTTTCCCCTGTCCACGGGTCACGGCGCTGATTGCCGATACGATGGCGGCTGTCTCCTGTCCGGAAAGACTGCCGATTGCGGTGGTTTGCGTTGGAGTGGCCGTTTGTACCCGAACGGCTGCCGCTACTGGTTTCTTCGCTATGATCTCTTCCGGTGTGTATTTATTCACCAAGACGATAAGTCCTTTTCCCAGATTGATAACGATCAAAAGGATAGCAAATACGGTGGTCATTCCAACTACCATTAACAAAAGTCCTGTCTCTATATTCTCCATATTCTATATTTGTGGCTAGCTTAAAAGGTTTCTACAAAGGATTGAGCAACTTTCAGCCAAATTAAAAACAATCGCAAAATTATAAAATACTGGAAAACGATCTGTTACATTTTAATTAAAAAAATGAAAATAAATAAGCGAAACGGCCTTTTCGGTGAATGATTGTCAGCTTGAAAAAACATGTACGTGTTTTCCGAAAAACATGTACGACTTTTTCCAAAAACACGTACGTGTTTTCCGGCGCTTGTACGGCTGAAAATTCAAATATATTACCGTAACTTTGCGGTGGAATTCTAATAATGTAAGACTATAATAATTAAGGAATAAGACCATGGGAAATTCTTTACATCTTTATTCTCTTCTTCCAAACCGGCCGAGGCGACGGAGGATAAGGCGAAGAACGAGCAGAAGAACTTTGATATCTTGAAATACGACGGCGTACGTGCCAGAAGATGGGAAAACTTGTTTATGCGATCAAATGCTTTACGGAGGCACTGAATATACAGGAGGATTTTGAGACGATGAGCTATCTCGTTTCCGCTTATACGATGGCGAACGATCTAGGGAAAGCCGAGGACGTGTTGAACCGGATGGTTGAGATGGAGCCGGATCATATCGCTACCCGCTTGACTCGCGTTAACTTATTGTTTATGTTGGATAAGGATGCGGAGGTCATAACCGATTGTTTGCACGTGATCGAGCTAGAGCCTTCTAATCATGTCGCTTATTTCATGATGGCAAAAGCGAAGAAAGCGACGAATGACGTATTTGGCGCTATCGCGACCTGACGAGATCGATCTCCTTGAAGGAGGATTTCGCCGATTCTTATTTATTGCGTGCGGAGATTCTTTTAGGACTGGGACAAGCTAAAGAGGCGTTGCCCGATGTGGAGAAAGCGATCGAGATCGTGCCGGAGGAGGAAAGTTCTTATTTATTGAGAGGACGTATTCATATGGCTTTAGGGGATATCGAGGCCGCGAATTCTGATTTCCAGCAGGTCCTAGATCTAAATCCGTTTAATGAGGACGCTTGTATCTTATCTGGTCAGTTATTGATCGAGCAAAAGAAATATGACGAGGCGATCGCTTTCTTCGACGAGGCGATCGAGACGAATCCGTCTTTTGCCAAGGCTTATAGTGAGCGTGGGCGAGCCAAGAATCTGAAAGGTGATAAGACCGGTGCGTTCGAGGACTTGAAGAAATCTTTGGAACTGAATCCAGAAAGCGAGGAGGCCCAGAAGATGAACGGACAGCATTCGAATTTCGATAATATGTATAAAGGGGGAATCTTTTGATTCCCCCTTTATATAAATAGGTATTAGCAATTCGCTATTTCTTCCGGAGAAAGCCCGGTGCAGTTTGCGATTATCTCTATGGAAAGCCCTTGCTTTTTCAAGTTGGCGGCAATTTGACGTTTCTCTAGGTTCTGTCCTTCCGCGATACCTTCTGCTCTACCTTCCGCTTTACCCTCCGCGATACCTTCCGCTCGTCCATCCGCATGCCCTTCTATCCATCCGTCTCGATGACGCTCTTTTGATATCGAAGGGCTTCCATGTGGGCGTAGTATTGGCCCTTCTCGGAAGGGCTGAGTTTATCGATCCGTAACTTCTCCCGTGCTTCTGGCAATCCTTTGGCGGTGGCATGTTCATCTATTTCTCCTGTTTTTAGGAAATAGATCCATTCGTCGAGGGGTGTTTTCGCCAGTTCGTCAAACTCGTTGACACGTAATACGTAATATTCAGGAAAATATCGCCAGCTTCTTGTTTGACGAATTGTTCCCGTTGGCGGGTGGATAGTTTCAATATATCATCAAATGAATACCTTTGAATTGGTCTTCCCGTGATATACGTAATCTTTTCCCTGCCCAAGATCGAAATAGATAATGTTTACGGAGTAGATTTTCTTGATAGTACCGTATTTCTCTCCCTCATGAATATACTCGGTGACTGCCTTGGATGTGCCATATAGCATACGGTGAAAATAATCTAGCTCCCGGTTGTTTTGTACCTCGATGATTACCAGCTCGCCTTTACTGTTTTCTGCCAATACGTCTATGCGGTTGAACTTGTCCTCGCTATCCTCTTTGTTACCTTGCTTTCTAGGATGCGGATAATAATCACGTTTCCCCGAGAAGGGTGGATAAAAGACCTTCGAGGACTACAAAATTGGACTTTTGGCGAAGTAAACGTTTGATCGCCCAATCGAAACGTACTAACGATGATTTATTTTTCATAGTTATCTTGTTTATTTGTTTATACTTCCACAAAGATAATGAATTAAACGATTATCTTTGTTCCTATTCATAAAAAAGCAACCATGACTTATAATGTTTCTCTGGCAGCATGGGTATCTCTATCGAAATGATAGGATTCTCTATCGTTTATTTCAACAAGCCTTAAATTGCTAGTTTTACCCCTTAAAGTTGAAAGTTCCGCCTATTCCATTCATTAATGTATCCATTTAATTTTGCCAGTGTAAAAAGCCTAACTTACAAATTTCCGGTATCTAGTACAGATAGGACTAATACCTTTCCTTCCATTCCAAATACTTGTCAGATTGCATATTCTATCCAATTTTATTATTTTGGTAGACATTATTTTCAGATCAGCTCAATTTGCCATTCAATAATGGAGAGGGTTGATCTTTCCTTATTTAGCCTATTTTCCTACGTAACTCACCGCCCTTAGTCCTATCTGAACTCAATCCATCTTAATGTCTTTTATCAAGAATAAGGAGGTTGAACGAATAAATATAAGAATATGGAAATAAAGACGATAATCTCAAGTATCTGCTTGTTACTGCTGGCGGTCTCGTGCTCAATGGATGATGATGCGCTGAGGGATATAGAGAAAGGACATTCGGGGAGTGTTGTGATAGAGGAGGGAGAGGTTGCCCTTTCTATGAAAGTTTCTCTTTTTTTCTTTGGAGACAAAATCCTTGTCTGGCGCAGGGACATTGCCTGCTTCCATGGACGAGGCAAAGATTGATAATTGTACATTGATTTTTTTTGAGGGTGGGCAAGTCAATTCGATAATGGAAGGGCTGTTTGTAAATAGCGAGAATTATATCGTTAAAAAGAAAAACGGCACGGAAGATGACTGGGCAAAAGTAATCGTGAAAGTGAAAAAGCCTAGCCCTTACTCCGTAATGGTAATCGCTAATAGCTCTAAATCGTTTGCGGGTTGTCAATCGGAAAGTGATATAAACGATATAATACAGGATAATAAGGATGCTTTAGTTAAAGTAGGGAAAATGAATATCAATTTTGATTCCAACTTTGCCGGTTATGCGACAATTAGGGAAGCATTGGAAAAACCTTTAGAAGTTGGTCCAGTCCCTCTTTCTCAGCTAACCGCTCGTATAGAACTTGCGGAATTTAATGTTTCTGGTTTTCAAGGAGCATCTGTTCAAGAGAAGATTACTGTTACAGGTGTGGATCTGTTGAACTTGAATCCTGAGAGTTATACGACAAATGAGCAAACTCATAAAAATGCGACTTATTTGCAGGAGAATAAGACGTGTAATGTGGAGGTATATGATGGAGTATCGGAGCTTCCGTCAACTTATTCTTTTGTAGAGAATAAAAATGTATTGTCTTTTTACTCGTTCCGGAATCTGGCGGCGGCAGAAAGTGATCAAGTGAAAATACAAGTCCGGTTTAAGGTCGGAAATAGCGAGGAAAGAACGACAAGGCAGTTTGTGATCAATAAGGAGGGGAATATTTTGCATGGTGTAAAATCCGGATATGTTTATCGCTTGGTTGTCAATATGACTATTATTGGAGATAAGGTCGAGACAGAACTACTTTGCTATACAAGAGATTGGTTGAATAATACCATATCCATTCCTATGGAAGATAATTAAAGTGTAAACGGGTAAAATAAAAATACAAGATTATGAAAATAAGGAATATATTATCAGTGCTGTTTGTCGGACTGCTTTTCACGAGCTGTAACTCGGAAGAAGAAGTTCAGCGAGGAAATGAGGACGGGCGGGATATCTCATTCTCTATGACTCTTACTTTGGGAGAAGTGACAGCGATGACGAAAGCTGGAGGGGATATCGCTGAAGGGTATACATATTCGACGGAGGATGAGGTAAAAGTGAATAATGTTGTGGTCGCTATATTTAATGAGGCGAATGGAACTGTGGGTGAGTGCTTGGAGTACAAGTCTGTAGCGTTTGACGGGGGAATTTCCAATTCTACCGTAACGATTGATGGAAAAACATTGATTGCTTATAAAATTGATAATATACAAGCAAAGACAGGTAAGGTTCGTATCGTAGTGATTGCGAATTCAACGCATTATAACGAGTTGGCCGCATTGAAAACGACTACTTATGAGAACTTGAAAGGTTTGTCGGAAACAGTTTCTGGTGGGACTTTTGATGCTTCAAATTTAGTAAAGGTTGGAGAGTTGCTTCGTATGAGCTGAATACGACTGTGACAAGTATACGTGTTCCGATGACGCAATTAGCGGCACGCATCGATATGAAGTTTACGGTAGATGAAGAGCCGGAGACTATTTCTGGGACAAGTAATACAAAAGTAACCAACCAATGGTTCTATTCCGTAACTAAACTTACGGTCAATAATATTAATCAGAAATCAGATTTGCTTTTGCTTGATCGAAATAACCGATATGATAATGCTCTCTCTACAGGTAAAGTGGTTACCTTGCAAAACGGGGTTGCACTACCTTTCTATACCTATGAGAAGTTGAATACGACAACAAGCCCATTGTCTATATATGTGACGGGTGATTTACAAAAGATACAAGTTACGACAACTTTTAATGAGGATATGACCATTCAAAACGTAACAAAAGGGGATATAATCGAGGAAGAAAAAGACCGTTCATATAAATATGAGGATTTTAATCCGACAAAAGAGCTTGAAGGATGTACGACAAATGGTATCATACATGGTAATAGATATGAGCTTACAGGTAAAATATCCATGAAGACGCAACGAATCAACTTTACGGTATCTACAACACCGTGGGAAGGCGTGGAAAAGTTTGTCGTGGATGTGGTTATTGCAGATTTGAAGTATTTGTTCGTGAGGGAGACTAAAGTGGTGATGGCGAATATCAGTGAGTATAAGATTGAGTTTGCTTCTAGCTCGAATATTACGATTGATCAACCATCTTATGCGACTTATGAAAAGTATGAGTTAAAAGGAAATGTTATTACTAAAGGTACAGGATACTATGATAATAGAGATAAGCAGTACCGTCTATAATAGGAGATTTAGGAAAGAGTGGATATATCAAAATTACGAGTAAATTACCAGAGAATTATTCCCAAAGCAATTTGTTTTTGGAGTTCATAATGCAGAGGGTTTGAAAGTATTAGGAATTGCAGTGGATCAGTATCCGCCTCAATATCTGACAGGACAAAAATCAGAAGGTGGTAATCATGATTCAAGTGCAGACTATTCTAAAAATCCTAATTTATTTACAATTACAACTATTGCTGCAGGAGATTGGATTATTGGTGATCCTTCTCATATCGTAAATGGAAAGTGGAGACAAAGAATGATGAACTTTCTAATAATATGATCTCTCCTCGTTTTATTGCGGCATCAAGGTATGCGGCAGTTTCGGCAGGTACGTATACATGGCAAATGGCACATGATAGATGTCTTACATATTGGGAGACTTTAGATCCGAAGAAGACAGGGAAGAGCGCGACTTATCCTCCCGGCAAATGGAGAATGCCGACATTAGCAGAACTTAAATTTATGGATGTAATACAAGAAGCTTCTCCTGCAATCGATTATTTGTTTAATCAAAGTAGTCAATATTGGGGAGCAAGAAAGCCTTGGTATTATGATTTTGGGAAAAATACATCTAATAGCGCTAGTAATGCAGGGATTGTATTTACAACCGATTATTACTCAATATTTTATAGATAATAAGTCAGAAATATGGTTGTTATTTTTAATTGCACATTCTAAAAGGTGAAGATTTAACGCTTTTATTGATTATTAACTCAAAAAGGAC
>ENA-OQAA01000336-OQAA01000336.1-human-gut-metagenome-genome-assembly--contig:-NODE-336-length-33545-cov-5.799539_pt1 | contig 33545 bp, 38 predicted proteins | sample MGYA00242489_ERZ504515 | MGnify/ENA primary metagenome ERZ504515 (study PRJEB26092, sample SAMD00036237) | human gut metagenome | host: Homo sapiens | study: EMG produced TPA metagenomics assembly of... | reverse complement strand
TTTTCCAATACCGGGACAATCCAATGCCGGGGGCTGGTGGCTGTTTCGTAAATGGTGTATCTCGATTAGCGGTCATTTTACCTTTCTCGTTCGCGTCCCTGCCGTCTTGTGATTATATCCGGCTTTTTCAAGCTCCCATACAGCGGTGCGGATAGCTCGATACTTTCCCGGTTGATATAGGACAGTCCTGCAAGGTATAGTCCCAATCCTCCGGCAAGGACAGCATTTGTGATAACAGCCCTTTTGCTTTAGGGAAAGCTCCTTATTGCGTAAATGGTGGTTACTCATAACCGTATATCCTGTGTTTCTCTCCACGCGGAAAACTGCCATAGCTTCATCAACTCCTTTGCTTCATATTTGTTACGCAGTAGAACAGCAATTTTGAGGGTTTAGGTATCAATCCCTTACTGTGTGAAAACCGCACCCGCAAAGCCTTATGTAGCAAAGCTCTTTTTGCCCCTACTGCGTAACATGAGGGTAAAAAAATAGCGGCGTTCCTTGTTTCCCTGTTGGGATAAGGTAACGCCGCCTGTGCGGTACATTATAATATTTTAACTTCTGTTCTATCATGCTATATGGTTCTATCCGTAGAAATCTGTATGCCCATTTATCAATACATAAAATGCGTTGGACTCTGGTTTTCGACTATCTTTTTACACCCATTTCTACACCCAAATGGCATGAAAGTATATGATTTTGTATGAAGTTTTATGAATTTACAATTTCAAAAAACTTTGTAACCATGCGGTTTTACGGACTTTTATTGATGTATATAGATTTATGAAAAAAGGCTAATTTACAACGATTCCTAATTTCATTTTTTCTATTTCCTCCTCTAATCCCGCGTCTCCATCAGGATCACGATTCCCTCCGGAAACGTGATCCTGACCGCCTCCTCTGCAAATGCATTGCTTACACAGAGACTGTCATACGCCGTTAATTTATGATTTTTCAGCGGATACTTCGCGCCCTCAATATTAAATTTCTCCACACTCTTTCCCAGTGGAAACACCGAAAAGTACGGTCCGTATGCCTCTTTCTTTGAAAGTGTGATCTCCCGGTCCAAGAGCCGGATCCGATTACGACTGTCCACGATCCGCACATCTGCTCCTGCATCCAGTCCGATTTTTAAACACTGCACATTCGCCCATATATGATCGATCCGATTTCCGGTCGCCCCCAGGATCAGGATATTCTTTCTTCCCAGATCCAGACACAAACGCAGTGCGATTTCTGTATCTGAGGCATCTTTGACCGGATTGAACTTGCGGATCGGCACTTTTGTTTCTTTCTCATAGTACCCTAAAATTTCACCGGATACGCTGTCAAAATCTCCCACAATATAATTCGGGCAGATTTCATGCCTGTAAAGAAACTCCAGTCCTCTGTCCACTCCTATGATAAACTCAATCTCCGGATTTTCCAGAACAGATCTTGCAAATTCTTCTTCCAGCATCCCGCCGCTTACGATCACAGTCCATCTATTCATTGGCGCTTAAAATCTCCATAAATCCTTTTACATTCTCTGCCACATTTCCTTTGAACACAGCAGAGCCTGCCACGATCACATTCGCTCCCGCATTCAGCACTTCTTTGACATTGCTGTGGTAAATTCCTCCATCCACTTCAATGTCTGCCTGGATCCCTCTTGCATTCAGCAGATTTCTTAATTCTTTGATCTTGTCCAACGACTCCGGAATAAATGCCTGTCCGCCAAATCCCGGTTCTACAGACATGATCAGAAACATCTCCGTTTTATCCAGTACCGGTTCCAGTGCAGATACCGGTGTATTCGGTTTAATCGATACTCCCGCCTTCATTCCGCATGCATGGATCTTATCCACAGTTTCCACCAGATTCTCACATGCTTCTACATGAACCGTCAGAATATCAGCTCCTGCTTTTGCAAAATCTTCCACATAACGAATCGGCTCTGTAACCATCAGATGCACATCCATCACCTGCTGTGTATGCCCTTTGATGGATGCAAGAACCGGCATTCCGAAAGAAATACTCGGCACAAACATTCCATCCATCACATCAAAATGGATATACTCCGCTCCTGCTGCTTCTGTCTCTTTTAACTGCTCGCCAAGTCTTTTAAAGTCTGCCGACAAAATCGATGGTGCAATTCTGTTTTTCATAAATCAATACCTCTTCTTTTCTTTCAATTCTGTATACATCTCCAGATAATTTTTATATCGGACCGGATGGATTTTTCCCTCTTCCAGCGCCTCTTTTACCGCACATCCCGGTTCATGCACGTGATCGCATCCCTGAAATCGGCACTGCCCTTCATAGGAAGCAAATTCCCGAAAATAGTACTTCAATTCTTCTTTTTCAAAATCATTGACATAAAGTGAGCTGAATCCCGGCGTATCCATAATGTAGGAATCCGCATCTACTGCGATCAGCTCAGAATGCCTTGTGGTATGCTTTCCACGTTCAATCTTTCTGCTGATCGTTCCGGTTTCCATCTGCACCTGATTCTGAAGCAGATTGATCAGAGACGATTTCCCGACTCCGGAAGGTCCTGCGATCGCCGTTGTCTTTTTCAGCAGAAGACGACGGATTTCTTCTATATTCTCCTGCTCCAGTGCGCTGGTAAATACGATCGGATATCCACATTTCTCATAGATTGCTTCTAATTCTGCAATTTCCGGACTGGTCGCAATGTCTTTCTTATTAAAACACAAAACTACCGGTATCTCTTTTCGCTCCATCATGACCAGAAACCGGTCCAGAAGATTGAAATGCGGCGTCGGCTTTGTCACTGCGAACACCACCAGTGCCTGATCGATGTTTGCCACTGCCGGACGGATCAGCTCATTCTTTCTGGGAAAAATCTCCACAATATTCCCTGTCTTATTTTCTTCATCCAGTATTTCTATTCGGACATTGTCCCCTACTAAAGGCTTGATCTTCTCTTTTCGGAACACGCCTTTTGCCTTACACTCATAAACACCGGATTCTACTACGTTTACGTAGTAGAATCCGGCAATTCCCTTGATTATTTTTCCCTGCATAATTTCCTCTGCTGTCAGTGGTTCGCTCCTGACGATGAACCACCGTTTGATCCGCTGTCATTTCCATTATTGTTATCTCCGTCTGTCGGCGGATCCGGTGTCACATTTTCCGGTCCGAGACTGACCACAATATCAACTGTTGACCCTTTTTCGATCTGACTTCCAGGTGTCACAGACTGACTGATTACATATCCTTTTGTAACAGTAGAATCATAAGATTCTGTCACATTCGCTGTCAGACCTAATCCGGAAAGCTTTGCTTCTGCCTGACTTCTTGTCAGACCGGAGAGAGTCGGTACTTCTACAGTCTCTGTCTTCTTGCCTTTGCTCAGGACATAATTGACAGTCGTTCCTTTTTCCACCTGTTCACCGGCTGCCGGCACTGTCCGGATAATGGTGCCTTCCTCATACTCATCACTATACTCACTGGAGCTTTCACTTCCAAGTGTCAGTCCCACTCCCTGCAGCGTAGTCTGGGCACTGTCCGGATCCGCACCGGATACATCCGGTACACTGATCTTCTCTTTGCCCATGCTGACAACCATTGTCACTGTATTGCCCTCTGCCCACTCTGTTCCGGCTGTCGGATTTGTGGAAATCACATATCCCTGCGGCACACTGTCGCTGTAATCTGTCTCAGATGCCACAACAAACCCTTTGTCTTCCAGCTGCTTTTGTGCATCCGCCTCAGATTTTCCTGTTACATCCGGTACTTTGGCAGTTTTTTCTGCCGGTCCGCTGCTGATCTTCACAGTGACCGTCGAATTCTCTTTTACTTTTTCTCCTGGTTTTGGATCCTGTTCCGCAATCTCGCCTTTTTCATATTTGTCTGAAGCGACCTGACCTGCTGACTGATATCCGATGTTCTTCTTTGTGAGTGCTTTTCTTGCCTTTTCTTCCGTCATTCCCCGAATATCCGGTACAGAAACCTTCTTTTCCTTCTCTTCGGTCACTACCTTGCCAGGCATGAATCCGCCGACTGCCTTACTGATTCCAAAGATCACTCCGATCGCAACAATAACTGCCACAACGATCATCAAAATCTTTGTGACCTTTTTCATCTGTGGATCGACTTCTTCTTTTTTGCCTTTTCTGCCATCTTCCCGACGATTTCTTCGATCGTATGAATCATCATCATACTCCTCGTCGTCATAGGATTCGTCCGGATCATCATAGTCCTCACCGTCATAATCCCGATTCTGAACTCTTGCGATCTCCTGCGTATCCATGACCACAGTCTCATCCACATTGTTCACTTTTGGTCCGTTTGAAATAAATCCTCCTGCGGATCTACCAGTGCCCGTTTCAGATCAAGCAAAAGCTCTTCGCAGTTCTGATACCGATACATAGGACTCTTCTGTGTACATTTTAAAATAATCTTCTCCAGCTCTTTGGCGTATCCGGCACTTCCACAATTGGAGAAATAATTTCCTCCTGCAAGTGCTTGATCGCCACAGTGACCGTAGACTCGCCATCAAACGGAACATGCCCTGTCACCATTTCATACATACTGATACCGGCAGAATAAATATCACTTTTTTCATCTACCACGCCGCCCCTTGCCTGCTCCGGCGATGTGTAATGAACCGATCCCATCACGCTGGTGCTGATCGTATTGGACGAAGTCGTTGCTCTTGCAATTCCAAAATCTGTAACCTTTACTTTTCCGTCTTTTGAAATAATGATATTCTGCGGTTTGATATCCCGATGTATGATATGCTGGTTGTGGGCTGCCTGAATTCCCGTCACCATCTGAATGGAAATGCTGATCGTCTCTTTTGCAGAGAGTCTGCCTTTTTTCTCGATATATTCTTTTAATGTGATGCCTTCCACAAGCTCCATCACCATATAATAAACTCCGCGGTCCTGCCCCACATCATATACGTTGACTACGTTCGGATGCATCAGACCTGCTGCTGCCTGAGCTTCGCTTAAGAACTTTTTGATAAAAGTCTCATCTGAGCGAAAATCGCTCTTCAGCACCTTGATCGCCACATACCGGTTCAGCTTATGGTCTTTGCCCTTATACACATCCGCCATACCGCCGGAACCGATACGATCCAGGATCTCATAGCGCTTTCCTAAAAAGATACCTTCTTTTAACATATACTCACCTCATCTGCGAACGGCTCTACCAGTACGATCCCGATATTGTCCGTACCACCGTTCTCTTTTGCCGTTTCTACCAGAGACTGTGCAGATTCCACAATATCTCTGCCCCCCTGTACAATATGGAACAGCTCTTCATCCTCCACCATATTGCTGAGTCCGTCTGTACACATCAGAATGATGTCTCCCTTTTTCAGACGGTGCTCATAAAAATCAACCTCTACGCTGTCTTTTGCACCGATTGCTCTCGTAATAATATTTTTATCCGGGTGATGCTTTGCTTCCTCCGGCTTGATCCCGCCAAGGCGTACCATCTCTTCCACCAGAGAATGGTCTTTTGTAAGCTGTACGATACCCTGATTGATCAGATACAGCCTGCTGTCTCCCACATTTGCAAAATACATCATCTGGTTGACGATCGTTGCCAGTACTACCGTAGTCCCCATCCCCTTTAAATGAGGATCCTCGGAAGCTTTTTTGATGATCTCTCTGTTGGCTGTCTTGATCGCCGAAACAAGCGCTCTCTCTACGTCCTGCTCACTGGTATTCTCCAGCTCGCGTTTTAAAACTTCCACTGTATACTTAGAAGCATAATCACCTGCCTGATGACCGCCCATTCCGTCTGCTACAACAAACAGATTCGGAAGAGGTCCCAGAGAATTGTCTGTCATATAGACATAGTCTTGATTCACTTGTCTTACCATCCCAACATCTGTAATGGAAAATGTCTTCATACGCTCTCTCCTTTACTCATTCTCTGTTTTTACATAGCGTCTTCTGAGCTGACCACAGGCGCCGTCAATATCTGCGCCCATTTCTCTTCTTATAGTAACATTTATTCCGCTTTTTTCAAGTTTATTTTTGAAATTCAACGCATTTTTGCGGGAAGGCTGCTGAAAATCACGCTCTTTGATCGGATTGACCGGAATCAGATTCAAATGGCAGTTGCGGGATTTTAAGATTCCGATCAGTTCCTCTGCATCTTCCTGTGTGTCATTCACTCCGTGAACAAGGCTGTATTCAAAAGTCACCCTTCTTCCTGTCTCCTGAAAATAAAAATCACATGCTTTGAGCACTTCCTGCAAGTCATATTTATTTGCCACCGGCATGAGCTGCTTTCTCTTTTCCTGAGTAGAGCCGTGCAGAGAAAGTGCCAGTGTGATCTGCAGATGCTCCATGGCAAGCTCGCGGATCTTCGGCACGATCCCACAGGTGGAAACCGTGAGATTTCTCTGGCTGATATGCAGTCCGTGTTCATCTGTAAGCATACGGACAAATGTCAGGAAATTCTCATAATTATCCATGGGTTCTCCGGTTCCCATCACAACAACATTGGAGACTCTTTCTCCTGTGATCTTCTGGATTTGATAAATCTGCCCCAGCATCTCAGACGGCGACAGATTTCTCTCCAGCCCACCGATGGTAGAAGCACAGAATCTGCATCCCATCCGGCAGCCCACCTGAGAAGAAATGCAGACGGAATTTCCGTGCTTGTAGCGCATCAGCACACTTTCCACCACATTTCCGTCAGAAAGCTGAAATAAAAACTTATTCGTTGCGTCAATCTTCGAAATCTGACGCTCCAGCATTTTTACCGGAAGGATCTCATATTCCGCCTCCAGTTTTTCCCGGAGCGCTTTGGAGAGATTCGTCATCTCTTCAAAACTGTCAGCAAGCTTTACATGCAGCCATTCATAAATCTGCTTTGCACGAAATTTCTTTTCCCCGATCTGTTCCATCTCTGCGGCCAATTGTTCATATGTATATGCGCGAATATCTTTCTTCATCCTTTTTCTATCCTTTTATTTCTTTCCAAATCTGGCAATAAAAAAGCCGTCACTTTTATGAATTCCCGGGAGCAGCTGCAGACATCCTGCTTCTTCCACACTATTCTGAAGAGTGCTGCACAGTCTGTCCGCGATCGGATCCAGTACAAATTCCGGAAATTCTTTTAAAAACCAGTGTACATTTTCTATATTTTCTGCCGGATTGATCGTACAGGTGCTGTAGATCAGCGTTCCTCCCGGCCGGACATAGGACGCAGCATTTTTCAGAATCTCCCTCTGCAGTCCTGCCAGCTCTTTGGTGCTCTGTTCGGTTGCTTTATATTTTAAATCTGTCTTTTTTGCAAGAACCCCTAATCCGGAACAGAGCAGATCTGCAATCACAAGATCCGCCGCATCTTTTACATCCGCATCACAGACAGTCGCATCTTTTTGTACTGCGTGAATATTCGTAAGACCGCTTCTCTCGATATTTTCCGTGATCAATCCTACTTTATACAGGCTTAGATCTCTGGCTTCTACACTTCCTGTTCCCCGCAGTTTTTCTGCAACATGAAGTGCTTTTCCGCCCGGTGCCGCACAGACATCGATCACCCGATCCCCTTTCTTTGGATCTGCGAGTTCTCCCACCAGCATGGAACTGATATCCTGGACATAAAACTCTCCCTTTTGAAAACTTTCCAGCTCTGAAAGATGATCATAGTCCTGAATCCAGAACGCGTAGGACAGATATGGATGCGGCGTTACCGTAACCCCTTCCTTTTGCAGGCTTTCTTTCAGATTTTCCGGCGTTGTCTTTGCCAGATTACACCGGATCGTCACCGGTGTCTCTTCCTGGAAGGCCTGCAGCATGGATTCGATCACATCCAGATCATAAGTCTTCTTCCACAATTTTAAAATCCACTCCGGCATGGAATACACAACAGACAGCCGTTCGATCCCCTCTGTGGGATACTCTACCTGATCCAGACCTCGCGCCACATTGCGGAGCACTCCGTTTACAAATCCACGCAGGGTGCCGAATCCTTTTTTCACTGCCAGCTTTACTGCCTCGTTGCACACTGCCGAATCCGGCACGCTGTCCATATACTTCAGCTGATATACAGCACTTCTCAAAATATTGCGGATAACCGGCTTCATCTTGTTGACCTTCACTTTGGAAAACTGATTCAAAATATAATCCAGTTCGATCATGTGCTCCAGTGTTCCTTCAGTCACTCTCGTGATAAATGCGCGTTCCTTTTTCTCCAGATACTGATATTTTTCCAGGACGGCATTCAATGCAAGATGGCTGTAGACATTCTGCTGTGTCACCTCCATCAGGATCGCCAGCACCAGTTCTCTCTCTGTCACCTGTTTAGTCATCTCTTCTTCCTCCGCTTATGATCAACAGACGAAGCAGCTGCAGAATCATAGATGCGGCACTTGCCACATACGTCATCGCTGCCGCCCGCAGCACTGCCTTTGTCTGACTTAATTCTTCCGGATATAACATTCCGGATGTTTCCAAAATACGGATTGCACGGCTGGAGGCATTAAATTCTACCGGCAATGTCACGATCTGAAACAGCACTGCAGCCGAAAACAGCAAAATTCCGAGATTGATCAGCAGACTTGCTGTATTTCCATTCATGAATAATCCGATAATGATCAGCGGCCAGGCTGCCATAGAGCCGAAATTCGCAACAGGTACCAGAGCACCTCTGATCTGAAGAGGCGCATACCCTTTCGCATGCTGGATTGCATGCCCGCATTCATGCGCAGCCACACCGATGGCGGCCACCGATGCTGAGTTATAGGTTGCATCAGAAAGCCCCAGCGTCTTATTTGCCGGATTATAATGATCTGTCAGATTGCCCGGAATGTGATGTACTGTTACATCATAAATCCCGTTTGCATGCAGGATTCGCTCTGCTGCATCCTTCCCTGTCATACCGGACCGGCTCCGCACCTGTGCATATCTTCGATAGGTACTGTTGACATGCGCCGAAGCTGCCATACATATTACGGCTCCGATAATCACTAATATATAAGTAGGATCATAGTAAAAAAACATGCTCTTCCTCCAATCCTTTTATTTATGAATGAAACAACGTTCCTTCTTCAAGATGATATCCTCTTAAAAATGCATCTGTCTTCATTCTCTTCTTTCCCGGAATCTGCAATTCCTGTACGATTAAAGTTCCATCTCCTGTCTGCACAGAAAAACTGTCTTTTGTCACATCTGTAACCGTTCCCGGCTGTGCCTTCGTCTGCTCTTTTGAGACTTTTGCACTCCAGATCTTCACCACTTTATTCTCCCAGTGTGTATACGCACTCGGCCAGGAATTTAATCCCCGGATCAGTCTCTCGATTGCTTCTGCGGAAGCATTCCAATCGATGTTTCCCATTTTTTTGTTCAACATACTTGCATAATGTGTAGGAGTCTCTCCCTGTTTTTGAGGAACGATGGTTCCTTCTTCCAGTGCTTTTAATGTCTCCACGCAAAGTGCTGCTCCGGCTTTTGACAATTTGTCATGAAGACTCTCTCCCGTCTCTTCTGCCGTGATCGGCACTTCGGTCTTAAGCAACATGTCACCCGTATCCAGACCTTCATCCATCTGCATGGTGGTCACACCTGTCACATCTTCTCCGTCAATGATCGCCCACTGGATCGGTGCCGCTCCTCTATATTTCGGAAGCAGAGACGCATGTACATTGACACATCCATATGGTGTCAGTTCCAGAATTGCTTTCGGAAGAATCTGTCCGAAAGCGACCACTACGATCACATCTGCCTTATATCCTGCCAGTTCTTCCACACAGGCCGCTTCTCTTACCTTGATCGGCTGAAATACCGGGATTCCATGAGAAAGTGCCGCCTCTTTCACCGGCGGAAACTGCATCTCCTTGCCTCTTCCTTTTGGCTTATCCGGCTGCGTCACTGCCAGACACACCTCATGCCCGGCTTCAATCAGCGCTTCCAGTGTTCCCACCGAAAAATCCGGTGTTCCCATAAAAATCACACGCATCTATTCTACCTCCTCTTCCGGTGGTTCTACATCATGCAGTCCGTCCTCCACACGTTCTACATACATATGTCCTGCAAGATGATCGATCTCATGACAGAATGCTCTTGCAAGAAGACCTTCGCCTTCCAGTTCCACTTCTTCCATTTCTTCATTGAGTGCACGTACCTTCACATAGTTTGGTCTTGTCACGATCCCCCATTTGCCCGGCAGGCTTAAGCATCCCTCTTCGCCTGTCTGCTCTCCGGATGTCTCAATGATCTCCGGGTTGATCAGCACGATCGGGCCTTCTCCCACATCGATCACAACGATCTGCTTCAAGACTCCCACCTGAGGTGCTGCCAGTCCCACACCATATTTTTCATACATCGTATCCAGCATATCCTCGATCAAAATTTTTGTGCGCATCGTCATCTTTGTGACCGGTTTGCACTGTTTTTCCAAAATGTCATCTCCCATGATCCTGACTTCTCTGATTGCCATAATTTCACTGTTCCCTTCTATTTATTCTTTGTTATCTTTTAAAAAACATGCATCGGATTGAAATCAAACTGAATCCGCATCTTGCGATATCCCGGATTTACTTCAATATATTGTTCCAATCCGTTCTTTATCCTCACAAGTGTATCATAATTTTCATCTTTTATGTAGATTACTTTGCGATACACATCATTAATCTTTCCGATTCCCGGACTTGCAGGTCCGATGATCTTCGCAGTTTCTTTCGGAGCAATCCGGATCGAAAACTCTTTTAAATACTTACACCCTGTCTCTAACAGCACCTCATCCTCACAGCTTACCAGAACTGCAAGCAGATTTTCTACCGGGGGATATCCCATGATCTGCCGATACCGGATCTCCTCCTCATAAAACGCCTCATAATCCTGTGCTGCGGCGGTTACGATACTGTAATGCGTGGGAGTGTAGGTCTGGATCACAGCTTCTCCTTCTTTCTGCCCCCGTCCGGCTCGCCCTGCCGCCTGTGTCAAAAGCTGGAAGGTGCGCTCCCCGGAACGATAATCATCTGAATACAACGACATATCTGCCGCCAGCACACCAACTAACGTAACATTCGGAAAATCGTGTCCTTTTACGATCATCTGCGTTCCGACCAGTACATCTGCTTCTCCATTCGCAAATGCAGACAAGATTTTTTCATGGCCGTCTTTCTGTCTTGTTGTGTCCATGTCCATACGAAGAACTCTTGCCTGCGGAAACTGTGCTTTTACAATGTCTTCGATCTGCTGTGTTCCTGCCCGAAATTCTCCGATATGTCTGGAGCCGCACTCCGGGCAGACAGGTGTCCTTGGTTCTTCATATCCGCAGTAATGACAGACCATCTTTCCGTTTCTGTGATACGACAGCGAAACATCGCAGTGCGGACACTTTACACATGGCCGCACTCTCTGCAGGAAAGAAACCCTGCATACCCTCTCCTGTTTAAAAACAACATGATCTGTTCTTGTTTTTCCAGCCGGTCTTCCATCAACTCCTGCAGATGCCGGCTTAAGATCGAACGGTTGCCTTCTTTTAACTCCTGCCTGAGATCCGCTACATAGACGCTCGCCATCTTTTGCATTCCCGAACGGTTCTTCAATTCCAGCAGGCGGTACTCCCCGTTTTTTGAGCGATACATTGCTTCCAGAGACGGGGTTGCCGAGCCAAGTACTACGCTGGCATGTTCCAGATTTGCCCGCTCTATGGCAGTCTCTCTGGCATGATATCTTGGTATCTGTTCACTTTTATAAGTTGTTTCATGTTCCTCATCAATAACGATCAGCCCCAGCTCCGGAAATGGTGTAAACAAGGCGGACCGCGGCCGATCATCACGTCGATCTCTCCCGCTTTTGCCCGCATCAACTGATCATAACGCTCTCCGGCAGACATTCTGGAATTTAAGATGGATACCCGATTTCCAAAACGCCGGTAAAACCGCATCACTGTCTGATACGTCAGTGCAATCTCAGGAATCAGGACAATCGCCTGTTTTCCCTCACTGACCACCCGGCGGATCATCTCAATATAACTTCCGTTTTTCCACTGCCGGTCACACCGTACAACAAATAAGCTGCCCGCACATCTCTGCTGTACTCCTGCCAGAAGCACTCGATCGCATGCTCCTGCTCTGCCGTAAACACAAGAGTTTTTGCTCTCTGCTCTTTTTCTTTCACCGGATTTCGAAACACCTGCTCTGATTCCAGAACTGCCACCTGCTGTTCTTCCAATGCATTGACGACACTGCGCGTAATATTCAGTTTTTTCGTAATCAGTTCGTATTCAATGACCGGATCCTCCAGAAGTGCTTCCAGAAGTCTTGCTCTCGCCTTCTGATTCTTCTGCTGATAATAATGCAGCTGCGCTTCTGCCCGTTCTTTGCCAAGCAGCAGACGGACATACTTTTTGATCTTGGCATTCTCTTTTTGTTTGATCGGCAATACCGTCTTGAGTGCCTGGATCATCGTTCCGCCATAATGTTCTTTCATCCATGCCGCCAGCGCGATCAGCTTCGCCTCGATCTCTACACTATTTCTGGAAATATCTTCGATCTCCTTGACTTTGGAAAGATCATAGTCGCAAGTCTCTGAAATTCCTACCACATAGCCTTTCGTCTGCCGGTTGCCTTTCCCAAACGGAATCACAACCTCCATTCCCACATTCAGCTCTTCTTTTAACCACTCCGGAATTCGATATTGAAAGATCCGATCCAGTTTTTCATGTTTTATATCTACAATAATATCTGCAAACAATCCATTTCCCCTGCTTATTTTTTCTGTTCCTCTTCCAGTTCTGTTAAGATCTCCGCAATCAGAACCCGCTCATCCATCGGATGCTTCACACCTTCGATCTCCTGGTAATCTTCATGCCCTTTTCCTGCAAGCACGATCACATCCCCGGTCTGCCCGTGTGTGATCGCATAACGGATGGCTTCTTTCCTGTCTATGATTTCCACATACGCTCCGTCCGTCTTTTCGATTCCCACTTTGATGTCATCGATGATCGCCTGCGGCTCTTCAAATCTCGGATTATCGGAAGTGATGATCGTCAGATCTGCCAGACGGCCGGACACTTCTCCCATCTCAAAGCGTCGGTCTCTGGAACGGTTTCCACCGCATCCGAACAGACATACCAGACGTTTTGGATGATATTCTTTTAACGTGGTCAAAAGACTCTCCAGACTCATGGCATTGTGTGCATAGTCGATCATCAGAGTGAATTCATCAGACACTTTCACCATCTCGATTCTGCCCTTAACCTTCGCCTTTTTCAAAGCCGCCTGAATGTACTCTTTCGGCACATCAAAGTGTCTGCACACTGCAATCGCTGTCAGTGAATTGTAAACACTGAATGTTCCCGGTACATCAATCTCCACATCAAAATCCATGACTCCTGCCACATGATATGCCACACCGAGATATCCCGGTCTGGACACCAGATTTACATCTTCAGCCCGCAGATCCGCCTCTTTGCAGAAACCAAATGTCTCCACTTTACATGTAGCATTTTTAAATACATCCTTAAAATACCTGTCATCTGCATTGGCAATTCCAACCCTGCACTGCTGGAACAGTAAGCCTTTGCATCTTTTATAATCTTCAAAATCCTTGTGTTCATTCGGTCCGATATGATCTTTTCCAAGATTTGTGAAAATCCCGATTTCAAACGGAATCCCTGCTGTCCGGTGCAGCATCAGTCCCTGGGATGACACCTCCATGACCACGCTGTCACAGCCGGCTTCCACCATTTTGGCAAAATACTGATGAATGGTATAAGATTCCGGTGTCGTATTCGCTGCCGGAATCACTTCCTCTCCGATAATGGCCTCAATGGTTCCGATCAGTCCTACTTTATGTCCGACTCCCTCCAGAATGGATTTGATCATATAGGTCGTGGTCGTCTTTCCTTTTGTCCCTGTAATTCCAATAATGTGCAGCTTCTCTGCCGGATAGCCGAAATAAGCGGCAGAAGCAAGTGCGAGTGCGTACCTTGTGTCTTCCACACGGATCACAGTCATTCCCGCCGGTGCCTCTACATCCTGCTGCACGATCACGGCTTTTGCTCCTTTTTTTGCCACATCAGCTACATACTGATGTCCGTCTGAGACAGCGCCGCTGATGCATACAAACACAGATCCTTCTTCTACTTTACGGGAGTCATTGATCAATGTTGTAATTTCGATCTTGTCACTCCCCTGTACTACTTCATATTCCAAACGTTTCAATAACTGTTTTAAAATCATAACTGTTCCTCCTGATCAAAGAGATTTTCATCCCTGCATACATTCTATAGGATACCATAAAACAATCTCAGTTGCAAAAGCTGATAGAAAAAAGAGCCCGGATGAATCGGAAATCTTTTCCTTTTCATCCGGGTTTGTTATCTTCTGCAAAATAATACTGCAGATTTCCTATCTTGTAAGGTAGAACGTTACAGAAGTCGTATCACCATACTGCAGCATCCGATACCCTTCTTCTCCCTCTTCCAGTTCATAGCTTGCCGGCAGATCTTCTTTTACCATAGACAGATCAAATCTAAATTCTCCCGTCTCAGTTCCTGTATGTGTCCACTGTCCGGTACGAACACGGCCGTCAATAAATACCGTATAATTTACTGTTGTCGTGCGTTCTTCTACTTCCGGCTCTAATACTTTCACATAAACATCAAAACTGCTGTTGTTTCCGGCTGCATCGTATGCATAGAAACGAACTTTATATTCACCAGGTGTCTTGGATGTAAATGGCTGATATCCATCCAGACCGTGTTCCAATCCCCATTTGTCAACCTTAAATGTTGCTGTCCCGGAATTGTCACTTACCCACTCTGGTTTTGTGAACATCTCGACCAACTTTTCTTCGGTATACTCTTCACCTTCATTGACCGGAATCTCTTTTCTGTATCCGTTTGCTGCCTCGATAGCTGCATAATCAATAACCGGTGCTTCTTTGTCAATATTGGTGATACTGAATAGATGAACATCTCCTGTCACTCCTGTCACACTTGTCAGCGTCACACTGTACTCTCCGTTTGCATTAAATACCTTTGTGAATGTTCTCTTATTAACCTGTTTCCATCCTTCCGGTGCCACACAATCTGTAGATGTCTTAATTGTCACTGTCACGTCTTTGTTTGTCCAGTCTGTAATATCCTGTGTCAGTTCCACAACTATTGGTCTCGAATTATCGATCCGTTTTACTTCTACAAACTGTGGCTCTGATACATTTCCTGCAAGGTCTGTTACGGTAAAGTTTTTATCTTTCCAGTTTGCATAGAATGTCTTCACGTAAACAAATACGCCATTCTCTTCACCCTTAAGTGACCATCCTTCATCCGGTAGCTGAATTTCTTCACTTGTTTCCAGACGGACTTCTTTGGACTGTGCCTGTGTCTTGTTGTCTACGATCCAGTTAAATGTAGGTGCAGTTGTGTCATAGTAGAATGTCACGGATTTCGCATTGCCTGCATTGTCTGTTACAACTGCTGTGTTTTCGCCTTCTTTTACACCGAGTTTTTCGATATCTGTGAGATATTTGTATTTGCTGTTGATGACTGTGATTGTATTATTGACTTTGAGTTCCTTGACTCCCTCTGTATCATGTACAGCAATTCCCGTGATCTTGCGGAAGCGGTCACCATTTCCTTCACCCTTAACACTTACATTCGGCGCCTGTTTGTCGATAGCCGTATTCGTGATTACCAGCTGACCATTTTCGTCAAACGGATATACATCCTCATCTTTCATCTTCTCAACACTATAAGTAGTTTCATATCCGTCAATCGTCTCGATTGCTTCAATACTATAAATTGGATAATATGGATATTCTTCTTTTCCGGACTCATATTCGACCATATCTTTCCATGTATGGGTATATCCATTTTCTTCATTCAAGACAACTTCTTCGATTTCAGTTACCCAGTCATTGATAAATCCGCGTTTCACAAAACTTACTTTAATTTCCGGACGGTTTGCTTCATCACCGCCTGCCATTCTACTTTGACAGTCTTGTCTTGTTTTCTGACATTTAATGCGTAGGTTGCTTTATACGCGCGTTCTCCTGCCTCTTCTAATGTAATCTTATAATTTTTAGCAGGAATTCCCGGGCTGACTCTCCACTGGGCCTTTTCACCGATCTTGTTATAGCGCGGAACATTTTCAAACGTATATACATAGTCCTGAGGTGCAGGTCCCGGGGAAAATGTGACATTATTTCCCTGTGTATCTGCAGCATGAGCAGAACTGCTCTCATCGATCAGTCTCGGTGTCAGAAGTGCTGGTCTCACACCAGCCAGATTGTCCTGATCTTCCCAGTGATATACGAGTGTCCACGTATCTGTTGCTTTCAGATCATCGAACACTGCAAATACTGTCATATCTCCTTCCACCACTGTCTGGTCCGTGACTTCCTGACCACTTCCATCTTTTGCAGTATTCCATCCTGTAAAGACAAATCCATTTTTCTCCGGATTTTCCGGGAGTTTGTCACCGATCATTTCTCCAACTGGAATTTTTTCTGTTGTCAGTGTTCCATTAACATCAAAGGTAACCGTAGCATCTGTACTGATACCTTTTAATGGCAGATTGCACCATGTTCCTTTTTCCTCATCTCCAAATTCAGACTTCAGATAAGTATCCTCACTGCCCTCCGGAACTTCCAGCGTAGAAGTCTGTGCTGCATCCTTAAATGGCGAATTCTCGTTATGCTCTGGCTCTACCGTTGGAGGTGTCGCACCTTCCATCACTACATGGAACTCCACTTTCTCTCCAGGCTGTCCATAAGATTCTGCAACTCCAAATGCGGCGCCGCTGATAGATTTCAAACTTGCCGGCAGTGTAATATTTAAGTATCCTGAAGCAAGAAATGCCCCCGGTCCGATTTTTTCCACTTTCGGCATATTGACTGTTACCAGATTTCTACATTTGCTAAATCCCCACTGAGAAATCTTCGTTACATTTGGTATATTAACCTCTGTCAGTTTCTCTGCTCCGGAAAAAGCAGACGCTTTGATTATCTGTGCATCTTCGATTTTTACAGATGTCAGATTTTTTGTCTTCCAAAATGCATAACTTCCAATATCTGTAAATCCGCCTAATTCAACTGTAGTCAGACTGGCTTTTTCTGAGAACGTCCATCCCGGAAATACGGTTGACTGCGCCCCCTTCTTATCTTCATATGTCAGACCATTTTTCAGATTACATTTAAATTCCTGGATCTGATTTACATTTTTCTGGATGTACTCCAGATCCCCCGCTGTCACCTTACCTGATACAAACTCCAGAGAAGTCACCTGATCTGCCGTGATGCCTGCTTTTGCAACTGCATCCTCCAGACTGGTTCCTCCTGCTTCTCTTTCCTTATTGATATTCACTTTTACAACATCTTCCGGGATTGCTTCTCCTGTACAAGTAATCACAATATTGCCGGTTTCATCAAACGGATATACATCTTTATCATTCTTCTCCACACTGTAAGTTACTTCATATCCATCAACAGCTCTGATTTCCTCAATACTATAAATCGGATAGTATGGATATTTGTCTTTTCCGGACTCATACTCTACCATGTTCTCCCATGTGTGAGTATAGTTATTTTGCATATTTAAAGTGATCTCTTCTCCCTCATCATAAGCACTTGTATTGGACCATTTCTGGCGTTTCATCTGTACCTTGATTTCAGGTCTGTTTTCTGCATCTCCTCCCACCCAGTTGACACTGACTGTTTTATCTTGTTTTCTTGTCCGCAGAGTATAAGTAGCTTTGAATTCATAATCTCCTGTTTTTTCTGTCTTGATCTCATAATTTGTACTGTAACTGCCCGGATTTAACTTCCATTTTGCTGGCTCACCGCGCTTATTGTACCTCGGAACCTTTGTAAATTCATACTGATAATCCTGGCCTACCGGTCCCGGCTGAATCGTTACATTTCTATACTGTGTATCCGCTCCATAAGAAGCACTGCTCTCATCAATCAAAGTTGGAGCAACACTATTCGGTCTCACACCTGCCAGATTATCCTGATCTTCCCAATGATAGGTAATGTAATAAGTGTCCGTTGCTGTCATATCTTTTTCCAACTGCAGAGAACACCATTTGTAATTCTTTGGATCACCCCAACGCTCTGCATTGACATACGCTTCCCGAGCCTCTGCCGTACAGTCAGCGTTGAATTCACTGCATACGCAAACGGATTGTTTTTCCCCGGTGTGACCACGGAGGAGTTACTCTTTCACTTGTCACATTCAGCTTTCTTCTGTTTTTCTGCTCTACAGCAAATGCACTGTCTCCCAAGGTTTCCAGTGTTGCCGGAAGCTGAAGTTCTTTCAGATTCTTAGAGCCGTAAAATGCCTTTTCTCCAATTTTCAAAACTTTTGGTACATTCAGTGCTGTCAGCGCATTACACTGATAAAATGCCTCTGTCTCAATTTCTTTCACATGATCCAAATTCAACTCTTTAATCTTTTTTCCATTGTAGAAAGCCCTATTCTGAATTTTTACAGCATTCGGAATAGAAACAGATACCAAAGAGGAAGTATTTTCAAATGCCTGACTTCCAATCTCCTCAAATCCGCCCAATTCTACTGTATGAAGTGCCCAGAAATTATAAAATGCAGAATTCGGGAGCACCTTGCTGTTCTTTCCATTCTTATCCACAAATTTCAATGTATCACTCAAATTTAATTTGAATGTCTCAATGGTTTTGAAAATTCCTTTTTCTTTCGCCTTTAACAATGCCAGATCTTCTGATGTCACTGTTCCCGATACAAATTCAATGGATGTAATCTCATCTGTCACACCGGACTTTGTGATCACATCTGACAGACTCTCTCCGCCCACTTCTACACCATTAATTTTTGCATTGACTGTTCCCTGGGGAACTTCCTGTACAACCTTGTATACTTCCAATTCACCGGCAGATGCCAGTACCCCGCTCTCGTATGTATTATACGAACTCTTGATCGTAATCTTTACATCTGTAGCTTCTACTGCATCAAAATCGATATTACAGGAACCGCCCTGTCCAACATCTGCAAGTGTCTCCTCCTTAACTGTCTGCCAGTCAGCTTCTCCGTTTTTAACTTCGACTTTAATTTCTTTAAATCTTCCGTTGGCACCAGTCCCTTTTACCTGATAAGCAATTCGTCCTATGTTGTGAACTCCTCCAAGCGACCACTGGATCCAGTGAGGTCCTGTCTTGGAATCATACTGACTGTGCCATCCTTTGTTGACATCTCCGTCAAATGCAAGTGATGCGTTTCCGTCTCCCCATTGAGCCGAATCCTGATAAGAACTTGCAGTTGCACTTGTTTTCATCGGTTCCTTTGGAAGTGCTTCGTATTTCACACCCACTTCGTTTTGTTCCGATACTGTTCCTTCTTCTGCCCGCACTTCATTCATCCCCACTGCCGGCTGCAGAACACCAAAAAGCATTGCCAGTGTCATGACCCATACAAGCAACACTTTTTTTTCTCTCTTTTTTCATACCTTCATTTCCTCCTGTTTTTGTTTTGTTCCTTGCTTCATTGACTCCTTTCTCATTTTTTATAACTTCTGTACAGTTATATCCCCTAAGCATATTTACGTTTTCAGTATACTCTTATTCCAGCAAAACTTCCATATTTTATTTGTTTTTTCTTTGTTTTTTACGTTTTTTGCATAAAAAAGAGAGCTTTTCTTTTCCAGCTCTCTTTTTCTGTTACTTTTACTCAATATTCTTTTATTATTTTTCCGCCATATGCACAGTCAGCTGATTGAACGGTATCTCAATACCTTCTTCATCAAATATCAGCTTGATTTCTTCCAGAAGTCTCCATCTTGTACTCCAGTACTCCTCCGTCTTCACCCATGCGCGCAGTCCCAGTATAACAGAACTGTCAGCCAGAGAATCGACAAACACCTTGATATCCTCGTCCTGAATAATGGAATCATCCTGTTTTAACAGCGTTTCGATCAGATCTTTTGCTTTTTTCAGATCTGCATCATAGGCGATCCCTACTTTTAAATCCAACTGCCGTTCCGGTCTTGCCGTAACATTCGTCAGACTGCTGTTGGAAAGCGTTCCATTTGGAATCACGATCGTCTTATTATCTACCGTTGTCAGCTTTGTATAGAAGATCTGGATGACTTTTACCGTTCCTTCTGTTCCATCATTGGCAACAATGATGTAGTCACCTACTACAAACGGTTTCAAAAGCAGGATCAGTACGCCTCCCGCAAAGTTCGAAAGACTCCCCTGCAGCGCGAGACCGATTGCCACACCTCCGGATGCGATCAGCGCCGCAACCGAGGATGTCTCAATTCCAAAATTGTTGCGATCATAAACAAAAGCAGTGCATACAGACCAAATTTCAAAAATGATTCAACAAACTGGATCACTCCTGTATCCGCATTTGCCCGCTGCATGGAATGCTTCACCATCTTCTGGATTCCATGGATCACCGCTCTTCCGATAAAGAAAAATACGATTGCAAGCACAACCTTAATCCCGAAAGAGATCAAGGTTGGAATCTGATCCTCAAACCACTGTACAAACTGGTTTACATCTTTTGCCACTTCTTCCGGGGACTGTACTACATCCTGGATTTCCTCTGTTGCTAAAAATGTCACTCTTACACCTCCTGATTTAATGCCAGAAACGCACAGAGATTTCCTCTGGCATCTCCTGCCTGTCTGTGAGAATATAGAATCTCACTGTTACAATGCGTACACAGATTGGTCACTGCAATATGCTCCGGCAAAATCCCTGCCTCATAAAAGATCAGTTCATTGGCTTTCCACAGATTCAGCTGGTACTTCTGATTTTCTTTTTGATAAAACAACGCATCCCAGCAGTCTTCCGGAAAATTTTTCTGAAACTGCCGGATCACATCTTCACTGACCTCATAGCAGTCCTGACAGATTGACGGTCCGACCGCTGCGAGAATATCCTCCGGTCTGCTTTTAAATTCTCTGCACATCGTTTCCACAGTCACCTTTCCGATCTTTCCTACGGTTCCTCTCCATCCGGAATGACTCAGTCCGATCACTTTCTTTACCGGATCCACAAAATACAAAGGAACGCAGTCCGCATAAAATGTTACCAGACAAATTCCCGGAATGTCAGTCACCAGACCATCTACATCCGAGTAGGTCCTAGGTTTTACGATCCCGCAGCCTTTGTCTGCTTCTGTCACTACCCGCACATTGGTCGTATGTGTCTGGTGAGTAAACACCATATCCTCACATCGGATTCCCATCGCTGATCCGATCCTTCGGAAATTTTCACGAACAGCCTCTTCTTCATCCCCTCTTGTGAAACTTAAATTCAATGAAGAAAAACAGCCTTTGCTGACGCCTCCTATCCTTGTAGAAAATCCATGCTTTACAATCCCTGTCTCTCGAAACATCGGATATTCCAGGTATGGTGGTTCTGTATATTGTTCCTGAAAAATCTGTTCTTCATTCTTATAACGAAGTCCTAATCCCATTTTTTCCACTCCCCTTTTTATATTCTATGCCCCCTCAAAGGCATTTTCAATGTGACACACCTCGTTCCCCTCTATTGCAACTACATCAAACCTTGCCGCAGCATCGGGTATTTTATGTGCCGCCACATATTGCTGAGCGCATCGGTACAATCGTTTCTGCTTTTTTGTATCCACTGCTTCCAGCGCACTGCCCGCACTTTTTGTTCGCCGGTATTTCACTTCACAGAATACCAAATACTCCCTGTCCCTGGCAATCAGATCGATCTCCCCTGCCCGACACCTGTAGTTATACTCCAGGATCTGAAATCCCTTCTTTTCTAAAAATCTGCCGGCAATCTGCTCATAGGCAGTGCCGACAGCTCTGTTGTTTTGTTTCATCCTTTTCACACTGCGCCCGGAAAACACCACATTTTTCAGACAAAATTTTTAATAAAGGTACGGCGGTGAATCGGCGTCGGTCCAAGTTTCCGAAGTGCTGCGATATGCTCTGCCGAGCATATCCCTTATTGTCAGCAAACCCGTATCCCGCAAGTACCTGATCATACTCTTCCATCAGACGGTCTCTTGTTACTTTCGCAATTACACTTGCGGCCGCAATTGAAACACTTTTTGCATCTCCTTTGATGATCGGCACCTGTGGAATCACAACCTCCGGGATCGTGACTGCATCATTTAAAAGAACCTCCGGTTCTACAGACAGCTGACCGATTGCCTGACGCATCGCTTCATAGGTTGCCTGAAGAATATTGATCTCATCAATTCGCGCCGGTCCCGCCATTCCGATCCCAATTGCAATTGCTTTTTCCTGTATCTCATCATACAGCTCTTCTCTTCGCTTTGCCGAGAGCTTTTTGGAATCATTCAAATATAGAATCTCGCGTCTTTCGGGAGAATTACCGCCGCTGCCACAACCGGACCTGCCAGTGGTCCTCTTCCAACCTCATCAATTCCGCAGATATAGTCACAATGACTATACTTTTCTTCATACTGCCGCATCTGCTTTAAACGAAGTCTTTCATTTGCAAGCTTTTCGTCCTGCTTCTGATATTTCTGAATGAGCTTTTGCACTCCCATCCTTGTATCATACGCATACATCTCATACAATTCTGCTCTTGAACCCCGGCACGCTTTAAACTCTGTTCTGATCTCACTGATACTTTTCATTTCTTTTCCTCAATCTACTTCCTCTTAATCGTGCCGGATAAACCCAATGTCACTAAACGGCCAGATCCTCACCCAGGCTCGCCCGATCAGATCCTTCCTGTGCAGCACGCCTACACTCGGATCCCTGCTGTCAGAACTGTGATTTCGATTGTCACCCAGAACAAAATATTCATCGTCTCCCAGTGTGATCGATTCTGCTGCAATCCCCGGATCCAGCATCACTTCTTTTCCATAATGTTCATCCGCCAGCAGTTCTCCATTGATATAGACCTCTCCGTCTATAATCTGGACAGTTTCTCCCGGCAGTCCGATGATCCGTTTGATATAATATGTATTTTCCTTATATTGATAAGGGAATACGATAATCTCATACCGCTCAGGTTCCCTGAAACGATAACTGATCTTGTCTACGATCAGATTGTCTCCATGTTGCAGTGTCGGTTCCATAGAATGTCCGCTGACTTCTGTCCGCTGTCCCACATACGTAATCAGAACATATACCGCAGCCAGCAAAATCGCAATATACACGAGCCATCCTAAAATTTCTTTGAAAATACTTCTATCCTGATCTTTCTCTTTCATGCTACGACTGCCCCCTCTTTACTCTCCGTCTGTCTCTTCATAATCCTGAGGGAATTCCAGAGTAATTCTTCCAATTCTTCCATTTCTAAAATCATCTAACAACAGCCTTGCCGCCTTTTCCATATCCAGCTCACTGCCTCGTACCAGACAATGCCTGTTCTTCGCAATTTCTTCCAGACACGCATAAATATCCTGTGACTCACTCACATCATATTTTTCCTGCAATACACCCGGATAACTCTGTACCAGAAACCGGATCAGCTCGCCTCCCAGCTCTTCTGTATTGAGAATCTCATCTTTAATAGAACCGATAAATGCCAGCCGAAGTCCCACGGTCTGGTCTTCAAACTTCGGCCAGAGAATACCCGGCGTATCTAAAAGTTCTACATTTTTATTTAAACGGATCCACTGTTTTCCTTTTGTCACTCCCGGCTTATTCCCGGTCTTGGCACAGGCTTTTCCTGCCAGTGCATTGATAAACGTTGATTTTCCTACATTCGGAATCCCAACGACCATTGCACGCACCGGGCGGTTTAAGATCCCGCGCTTTCTGTCTCTTTCTATCTTCTCTTTACAGCTTCCTGAATCACGCCCTGAATCGACTTGATCCCCCCGCCTCTCTTTGAATTGACCTTGACTACAGAATATCCTTTCTTCTTAAAATACTCTGCCCATGCATCATTCCACTTTTCTTCTGCCAGATCGGCTTTATTTAAAAGAATGAGACGTGCTTTATTTTTTCCGAGCTCATCAATGTCCGGATTCCGGCTGCTGACCGGCAGCCTTGCATCCACCAGTTCGATCACCAGATCGATCAGTTTGATATTCTCCTGCATCATCCGTTTTGCCTTTGTCATATGTCCCGGATACCACTGAAAATGCATATTGTCCCTCCTCACTATTTTACAAATCCAAAATTACTGCCCACACTCGTATTAAACCATATCTTCCCGTAAATTTCCGAACGTTTTACATTTCCGATATCAGCCATCCTGCTGTCATCGCTGCTGGACGCCTGATCTCCCAGTACAAAATACTCATTCTCACCAAGTGTGATCTCATCCTGGGCAACTCCCGGCTTTTCAATTTCGGACACAAAGATATCTTTTTTCTGTTCTTTTCCGTTAATATATACTTTTCCATCCTTGATCTGAACCGTCTCTCCCGGCAGTCCCACGATCCTTTTGATATAATAATGTGCATTTTCTCTGCCATTTGGCTTAAACGCAATAATATCTCCTCTTTTCGGAGTCATGGCATTATACACCAGACGGTTCACCAGAACAACATCTCCGTTTTTTAATTCCGGCCGCATCGAATCGCTGCATTGCTCACTCGCTGTCCAAAATAAAATACCAGTATAAATGCAAGTGCACAGACGACTGCAATCTCTGCGATCCAGAGCGCAACCGCTTTTTTGTTCCAATGGATCTTTTCACTCAGAAAATGCAGTTTTGCCTTGTGTGGCGCTCTTTTTCGCTTTTTTCGAAACTTTAAGTGCCGCATACATTCTCCTTATAACAGAAAAGGGACAATCTACACTTCTGTAATTGTCCCTCTCATCATTCCTACTATTTTACTAATTCTTTAACCTTAGCTGCTTTACCGATACGTGATCTTAAGTAGTTCAGTTTTGCTCTTCTTACTTTACCTCTGCGAACAACTTCCACTTTCTCAACGTGTGGAGAGTGGATTGGCCATGTTTTTTCAACACCGATTCCGTTAGAGAATTTTCTTACTGTGAAAGTAGCTCTTACTCCGCCACCCTGTTTTTTCAGAACTGTTCCTTCGAAAACCTGGATTCTTTCACGGTTACCCTCTTTAATCTTAGCGTATACTTTTACAGTATCACCAACGTTAAACTCAGGTGCATTTTCTTTCATCTGCTCAGCTTCGATTTTTCTGATAATTTCGTTCATTGTGTTCCTCCTTCATCTTGGACGTTCTTAATACCACTTCGGTACCAGAGGACCATCTCTTCTTTTCACAACTGTTTTATTCTATCATATTTTGTAAATAGTTTCAAGCATTTTCCTCATCTTTTGCCAAAAGTTCCTGCAAAAACTTCATTTCTTTCTTATCCAGAACTCCGCTTTTCATGCACTTTTCCAAAAGATCCGGTCTTCTCTCCTTTGTCCGGATGATCGACTGCTCTCTTCTCCACTTTTCAATATTGGCGTGATGTCCGGACAGAAGAATCGGCGGAACTTTTTTCCCATGCCATTCCTCGGGTCTCGAATACTGCGGATATTCCAGCAGATCATCCTGAAAAGATTCAAATTCTGCGGATACATCATTGTGCAGCACACCCGGAATCAGACGGGAAATCGCATCCACCATGACCATGGCCGGCAATTCTCCGCCTGTGAGCACATAATCTCCGATAGAAACATAATCTGTCACAATTTCCTCCAGAACACGTTCATCGATTCCTTCATAGTGCCCGCAGAGCAGCACCAGTTCTTCTTCTTTTGCCAGTTCTTCTGCCATAGTCTGGGAAAAAGTCGCTCCCTGTGGAGAAAGATACACGACACGCGGCTTCTTTTTCACTTTTTCTGCGATCGCCTCATATGCCTGATAAACAGGTTCTGCCTGCATCAGCATACCTGCTCCGCCTCCATATGGATAATCATCCACGCTTTGATGTTTGTTAAACGCGTAATCCCGGATATTGACCGCCTCAATGGAAAGCAGCCCGTTGTTTACCGCTCTTCCGATGATACTGGTACCCAGTCCCTGCATGACCATGTCCGGAAATAATGTCAAAATATGAAAATTCATCGTATCTGTCCTGCACTTTCTTTCATTGAAATCATTGATCCAGCAATCCGTTCAGCAGATGCACCTGCATTTTCTGCGCTTTTACATCCACGGAAAGAATACACTGGCGGATTGCCGGGATCAGCACTTCCCCATGTGTTTTTGACTCTACAAGATACACTTCATTCGCCCCGGTTTCGATCACATCTTTTAATGTCCCGAAAAGTTCCTCGGGATTCTCATCCGTGTAAACTTCCATCCCGATCAGATCAGCAATAAAATATTCGTCTTCCTCCAGTGCAACTGCATCCTCACGGCTGACAAAAAGAGAACAGCCTTTGTACTGTTCGATATCATTGATGTTGTCAATCCCTTTGAATTTCACGATGACAAACTGTTTAAAAAATTTCACTCCCTGGACTTCCAGCGAAAGCTTCTCTTTCTTTGTCTCCAGAATCACTTTTTTGAGCTTTTTAAACCTGTTTGGATCATCCGTGGTCGGAAATACTTTGACTTCCCCGCGGATTCCATGTGTGGATGAGATCACACCTACCTGTAAAAACTGTTCCATGCTCTTCTCCTATCCTCTCTGCGAAAAAGAAAGGGGGCAGCTGCTTTGATCCAAAGCCTGTCCCCTTTTTGTCAAGTTACTGTATGATATCAACAACAACTTTCTTATCTTCCTTTGCCGCTGCTGCTTTTACAACAGAACGGATCGCTTTTGCAATGCGCCCCTGTTTTCCGATCACTTTTCCCATGTCACTGTCAGCGACACGTACTTCAATAACCGTAGTTCTGCCGTCCTGTCTCTCAGAAACTGCAACGCTGTCCGGATCGTCTACTAATGCTTTCGCAATCACTTCAACTAACTCTTTCATTTACGCGCACCTCCGCGAAACAGCTTATTTTTCGATTCCAGCTGCCTTAAAGATCTTTCCTACAACTTCTGTAGGCTGAGCTCCGTTGTTCAGCCATTTTTTAGCTGCTTCTTCATCTACTTTGAATACGCTTGGGTTCTGATTTGGATCGTATGTTCCGATCTCCTCAATGAACTTTCCATCTCTTGGTGCTCTCGCATCCGCTACAACGATTCTATAGAAAGGAGCTTTCTTCTGTCCCATTCTTTTTAATCTGATTTTTACTGCCATTTCTTTCACCTCTTCTTAATATTTTTCTTTTTTGTTATCTATGTGCTAAAAAGGAAGCTTAAATCTGCCTTTTTTACCACCTTTACCCATCAGTCCCGGAAGTCGCTTCATCAGTTTTCTGGATTCGTTAAACTGCTTTACCATACGGTTGACTTCGGAAATATCTACACCAGCGCCTCTTGCAATACGGTGTTTTCTGGATGGATTCAAAAGATCCGGGTTCTGTCTTTCCTCTACTGTCATTGACTGGATCATGGCCTCCATCCTTGCCATCTTCTTTTCATTTTCTTCGGAGTCAAGTTCCGGCATCTTTGCCCCCATGCCTCCGAGTCCCGGCATCATACCGAGAACACTGGATAATCCGCCCATTTTCTTCATCTGGTTCATACTTCCAGATAATCTTCAAAATCAAACTGGGCTTTTTTCATCTTCTCTGCCATCTGCTGTGCTTTCTCTTCATCCAGCTCAGCCCCGGCTTTCTCAATCAGTGTCAGAACATCTCCCATTCCAAGAATACGGGATGCCATTCGATCCGGATAGAACTGCTCCAGATCTGAGAGCTTCTCTCCCATACCCACATAAAGAATCGGGCATCCGGTCACTGCCTTGATCGAAAGTGCAGCACCGCCTCTTGTATCGCCGTCCAGCTTTGTCACGATCACACCGTCAATCCCAATCTTATCATTGAAACTTCCGGCCACATTGACCGCATCCTGTCCGGTCATCGCATCCACAACTAAAATCGTCTGATGCACATCCACTGTTCCTTTGATCTCCTGAAGCTCTGCCATCATATCTTCATCAATGTGAAGACGTCCCGCTGTATCCAGAATCACGATGTTATTTCCATTCTTGCGCGCATGCTCAAGCGCCGCTTTTGCGATATCAGCAGCTTGTTTTTATCTCCCATGGAGAATACTTCCACGCCCTGCTTCTCTCCGTTGATCTGCAGCTGTTTAATCGCTGCCGGACGATACACATCACACGCAACAAGCAGTGGTTTCTTGCCTTTCAGCTTGTACTTGCCTGCCAGCTTTGCAGTAGTCGTGGTCTTACCTGCACCCTGAAGTCCTGCCATCATGATCACCGTGATTGCACTTCCCGGCTGCAATTTGATCTCCGTCGTCTCAGAACCCATCAGATTTACAAGTTCTTCATTTACGATCTTGATCACCATCTGTCCCGGATTCAGTCCGTTCATCACATCCTGTCCGACTGCTCGCTCCTGCACATCTTTTACAAACTTCTTTACGACTTTAAAGTTTACATCCGCCTCCAGAAGTGCCATCTTCACTTCTTTCAGTGCCGCCTTTACATCATCTTCCGTCAGACGACCTTTGCTTCGGAGATTCTTAAATACGTTTTGAAGTTTTTCTGTTAAACTGTCAAATGCCATGCTATAACTCCTCTATAATTGTATCCGATATCTTCCGGATCTTCTCTATCATCTCTTGCGGTTTCTGATTTCCGGCACCGGATTCATAAGCATCCAGCACACTGTCGATCTCGTGAACCTTCTCCTTGATAGAAAGAAATTTTTCTACCAGATGCAGCTTCTCCTCATAGCCTTCCAGAGCCTTCTGACACCGCTTGATCAGGTCATGCACTCCCTGGCGGCTGATGCCTGCCTCACCTGCAATCTCACTCAAAGATAAATCTTCCAGTACAAACTGTTCATAAATCTCTTTCTGGTGACTGGTAAGAAGTTCACCGTAAAAGTCGTATAACAATGCCTGTTCTAAAATATCATTCACTCAAATCACCTTTGCTATCATAACTCAAAAAAAAAGAGGTGTCAAGTACTTTTTCTTGACACCTTCTTTCTTTGCCATTCGCGCTTACAAAAGCTCCCCTATATTAAGGAGACCCCACCCGGTTCCTTCTTCGTCCAGCGAAATGCAGGACTCCCTCAGCTTCAGTTTCACTTCTACATTGGTCATGTCCGGATATTCTGACAGCAGACATGCAACCGCACCTGATACGATCGGTGCTGCCATGGATGTGCCGCTTTTCTCCACATAAGCTTTCTTTTCTTTGTCAATTCTGCCACAGCTTATGATCCAAGTCCCGGCGCCACAAGATCCGGTTTTACAATGCACGTATCGGATGGTCCTCTTCCGGAATATTTCCACCGCTGTCCCATACGTGTCCTGCCCCGCCTGATTTCCTCATAAGCGCCTACTGTGATGATCTTTCTGCTGTCTCCCGGTGAAGCAATACTGCCTCTTTCCGGACCGTCATTTCCCGCAGACGCCACCACCGCAATTCCTGCATCCCATAGAGATTCCGCACCGAGTATCAGTCGTTTTTTCTGCCTCTGTTCCAGATTAGGCTTTGCTCCTACAGAAATATTGACGACCCGGATGGGATATTTTTTCCGCATAGACAGTACCCAGCGCATTCCTTCCAGAACACTCTCCACACTTCCGTTTCCATCCTGATCCAGTACCTTTGCAATCAGCAAGGAGGCTTTCGGCGCTATTCCCGCGTAGGTTCCGCCGGAAAGCCGCCCGTCGCCCGCCAAAATTCCGGCCACATGTGTTCCGTGACCGCTGTCATCATACATCTGCTCCTTTCGATGTACAAAATCCCTGAATTCCAATATCCGTTTTCCAAAATCAGGATGTGCGCAGATGCCCTCTTGTGTCAAGTAGTTGCAGGCAATTTTCTTTCGCTTTTTTTACGATTTTATCAGGTATTTCAGCACTTTTTCTTCAAAATAACGGCTGGGTGTTAAATAAATGCTATAAATCCGCAAAAGGCTTTGATAAATAGATGCAAACAAATCAAGTAGAGTTTATAAAACGTTAGTAGAGAAATGATTTTGAGGGATATAGCCTATGATGACTATACCCTCTCCTTCTCTTTTACCATTTATACCTTCTGCAAGGAAAATGTAATTCACGCAATCCAGCCTCCCTACAAATAGAAGATAAGATTTTCAATATTTCTTCTCTTGTAAGATTAAACCACTCACCGAGTTCTCTATCTGAAAAACAATAAAAAACATCCTGTCCTGAACCATATTTTGTATATGTATGCTCTGCTTCAGCCACCTTTAATCGTCTACGGATATCATTAAGCATATCTGCAATTGTATCGAGTTTTTTACGCCATATTGGATTTTGAATCGCCGATTTTCCTTCCGCTTGTTTTAGTTTCTCACCATCTCTGGTACGCATAACCCCTGTATTCAATGCGATAAGAGTATCTTCGATGGCTTTATCAAAATCCTCCATTCGACCTTCCTGATAAATGTCATCTTGAAAAGCTGGACGATCAAAACATTGAACAAAGAATTTGATAATCGCTTTATCCTCTTCCATAGATTGTATTGGCGAAATCTTTTCAATCTCTGAAAGTGCTGATAATTCTGCAGCCTTTTTCCACTCTAAAAGAACTGCTTTTGAATAACGAGTGGTATCTGTATCTATTAACTTTGAGCAAGACTGGCATAGCCATATTCCATTCTCAGAAGACTTTCGTTCTTCTGGTGTCATACTTTCATCATATCTTGGACCACCCTTTGCTGCGGCACAAATATGGCAGCTACACCAATATTTGTAATTTTATCTGGATCAGTATTTGCAGCACAAGTTAGTTTTTGACATTTCGGATTGCTACATCTTCTGCCTACTCGATTTGCAAGCAACTCCTTCGTAGCCAAGGAAAAATCATCTCTATTGTTTGCCATCTTGCATACCTCATTTCATTTTTTGAATAAAATTTAATAACCTAAATATCTATTTCATAGTAATTCCCATTCGTTTCAATTCTTGAGCCATCTGATAACGATGTGTTATACAGTCTTTGTCAAGATTATTTTCATATATAATCCAATCATTTATCGACTCTAATGCGTAATCCACAGCTTCCTGATTTAACACAACACCAGACACTTTTAAAAAGTTTACTCTAATTACAAGTTCAAGTACATATACAAAATACCAATTTGCATAATCTGTAATTTTATCTTCGGAGTCATGAATTAACGCAGCCAAACTATTTTTTGAATATATATAATGATAAAATGTATGTCTTTCTTGAGATAATAACCCCTTATATTTTTCTCCATCTATTCCAAGCAAAGAAATTCCTTGTTGTAACTTCTGACTATTTACTATTTTCTTAAAAAATATATCATAACTACCTTTTACATTATTTGTCTCTTTATAAGTGTTTATTATGAAACCATCTGCAATATTCAATAATAAAGATAGTCTATGATTTACATTTATCTTTCCATAATTTTCTGAATTCAAATAGTAAAAAGCATTCACAACTGATTTTGTCATTTTTTTATCTGAAATGCCCGTGTTACGAAATTTATCATATTTTTCTAACACTTCTGATGACAGGTCTCTTTGTGCTCTCCCTAATAATTCTGAACAATACCACATTTTGTCTGTTTTATAAAATGGTAATGTAATAAGCTCTTTACATTCCATTTTAACCCCATCAATTTCATATGATATTGGTTCATAAAAATATCCATCATAAAGAAACAGCAATTCCCAAAGAAGTTGGAATACAATTTTGACATTCTCTTCCCCTTCAAGTTCTAATTTACAGTTATTATCTTTTATTTTTATATTTGCAGTAACTCCTTTATATTCTGTATGAATTTCTTGATCGCTCCAATTACGAATATAATCCTTTACTTTCATGTCTACTTGCCACTTCATAAATTCTCCCTAATAATTTTTATTTAGTTCTCACTTTTACAAATTCATATTGAACAAAATCGCTGCGCGATGGCCTGCCAAGGCTGTGGCATAGCGATTTTCTGCTTTCTATAACAAAAAGCAGTGGAAAGCAAGTCCTAAAAGTAGTATTGTTAAGTCACCACAACGAAACAATCAATCAGGATCGACCTTCCCACTGCTTATGAAAAGAATACCATCCTTCCGCTTGGTTGGCAAGCGGTTTTACGACTCAAATGCACCTCCGTGTAAAGCAGTGTTTTGATTACTACTGATTTTACATGGAGGATTTTATTATGTATGAAAAATATTTAGAACAGCTTGAGGAAGCCGGAAAAATCCGCAACCTCAAAGAACGTTCCATCAACTGCTATAAAAACTATGTTTCTTACTTCCTGAAATATCAAGCTAAGTGCCCTGAAGAACTTACCTGCCAGGACGTTAGGACTTTTCTGCTTGCCAAAAAGGAGGAAGGACTAAAAGCCACAACTCTGAACCTTTATAATTCGGCTATCCGTTTTTTCTATCGGAACGTCCTGCATATCCTTTGGGATGATATCACAGTTCCACGTATGATTCTGGAACACAAGCTTCCAACAATACTGACTGTTGATGAAATAGACCGTCTGTTAGAAGCTGTCGATGATATCAAATATAAAGCCATGTTTGCAACGATGTATTCTTCCGGAATGCGGGTTTCTGAAGTGATTCACCTTCATTATGATGATATTTCCCGCTCAAATATGCAGATTCATGTCCGGGATACGAAGAACAGGATGGACCGCTATACAATTCTTTCTAAACGGTGTCTGGATATCCTTACACAATACTGGTTTGAGAAAGGGCGTCCCCGTGGAATCCTGTTTCCTAATAAATTTACCGGGAATTACCTGACAGTCAGTACACTGGAGCAGGTGATGCGACGGGCAGTATCCGATGCTGAACTTCCAAAGAAAGCAACTCCACACTGTCTCCGTCACAGCTTTGCAACTCATCTGATGGAGCAGGGAGTAGAACGGCAAAATATTCAGGCACTGCTTGGACACCGTGACCCAAAATCCACGGAAGTTTATCTTCATGTCAGCAACAAATCCCTCATGGGAATCCAAAGTCCATTTGACAGGAAAGAAGGTGCTGATTATGAATAAGCCCACCGTTCAGGATATTTTCCGGTGTTTTTATCCGGCATACCTTGAAAAGTATTCTCCTTCTCCGGAACAGGCAAAAGTTGCCCGGAACATCTTGAACTGCAAAACCGGAGCCTATGGCGCAAACGTCAGTGTATGCGAAGACTGTGGTGCTGTTCAGATTCACTATAATTCCTGCTGCAACCGTTGTTGTCCCATGTGTCAGGCTGTTCCAAAGGAAATGTGGATGGATGCCCGCAGAGAGGATGTGCTTGATGCACCCTACTTCCACCTGGTATTTACAGTTCCTGACATCCTGAATCCGATCATTTACAATAATCAGAAACTGTTATATGACACCCTGTATCATGCAGCTTCTGCTACAATCAGGGAACTGACCGCTGATCCAAAGCACCTTGGTGCTGCTGTCGGTTATATCTGCATCCTGCATACATGGGGCTCTGAAATGAACTTTCATCCTCATATCCATACAATACTGCTCGGCGGTGGTCTGACATCCAAAAATGAGTGGAAAGACAACGGTACTGCTTTTTTTCTTCCTATATGGGCTATCTCCAAAGTTTTTCGTGGAAAATATATGGATGAGCTGAAAAATCTCTGGAATACTAATCAGCTTGAGTTTCATGGAACTGCCGAAAAATACCGTAACCATTATG
>ENA-OQAA01000335-OQAA01000335.1-human-gut-metagenome-genome-assembly--contig:-NODE-335-length-33585-cov-1.994441_pt1 | contig 33585 bp, 45 predicted proteins | sample MGYA00242489_ERZ504515 | MGnify/ENA primary metagenome ERZ504515 (study PRJEB26092, sample SAMD00036237) | human gut metagenome | host: Homo sapiens | study: EMG produced TPA metagenomics assembly of... | reverse complement strand
CTTGTAGTTCTTCATGGAACTGTAACTAGTAATAAACAATGTGCATTCCTAATACACAAAAAGGGGAAAATGATGGAAAGTTAATCTTAACTATTAATGCTAATTTAGAATCTTCTTCCAGAACAGCCACTGTCACTATTATAAGCCATAAGGTTAGCAAAACAATCCAAATAACTCAAAATGGCTCTACCAACACCGCTGAAGAATACCATTACCAACTTCCCGTTATCTTTCATGTGTTTTATAAAGATGCAAACGATCCATTACAAAAAGTTAGCTCTAGTCGTCTATCGGCCATACTTGATAAAGTAAACAGCCTGTATAAAAACAAGAAGAATAGTGTAGACATGAATCTTACTTTTACATTAGCAACAACAGATAAAAATGGAGCAACATTACCCAATCCCGGAGTAGAATATATCCAATGGCCAGAATCATATCCAATCGACTGCGATGATTTTATGAATGATGAATCGGGTAAGTATGTAAAATACTTATGGGATCCGAACTCATATATCAATATTATGGTTTATAATTCTATTCGGACCCTAATTTTAATTTTGTGACATTAGGTATCGCCCATATTCCTTTTTCTACTACAGGTAACAATTATTTAGAAGGACTTAGTGAAACAAAAAACTCTCATTTAACATTAGCAAACTTAAAATTTCCGCTTTGTGTCTCCATTAATAGTCTATATATTAATGAAGAATCGACTCCAACTGAATATACTACAGTAGACGTTACTGTCACGTTAGCTCATGAATTAGGACATTACTTAGGACTGCATCATGTTTTTGCCGAAACAACCAATGGAACGTGTGAAGATATGATTATTGCAAATAAACAAATCAGACATAATTAAAGATGAAAATAAATCCAAATAAGTACAAGTAAATAGGCTTTATATCTAGACATTTATTAAAGAAATCGTTTCTTTCAGTTGTTTTCGCTATTTTCTGTTAATTAGTTCTTTTTGGGTACATTTTTGTTCCTTGTTTGTTTCTTGATTTCGGTTTTAATTCGTACATTTGCATACGAAAAAGAACGAATGAAAGAATACGATTATGCCACGAATAAAGAAGCCTAAAAAAGTAAAAGAGCCCATCCGTCTTCGGATGAAGGATTTGTCCGATGGCAGCAAAAGTCTGTATCTGGATATATACCGCAATGGCAAGCGGACATATGAGTACCTGAAGCTGTATCTTATCCCGGGAACGGACAACAATACCCGTCGGCAGAATGAAATAACAATGGCCGCTGCGAATGCCATCAAGTCGAAACGCATTATCGAACTGACCAGCGGCGAAGCCGGTATCGTGAACCATACAGATAAGGTTTATCTGCTGGACTGGATGCAAACCTATTTGGAGTACCAAGAGAAACGCGACAAGAAAGGCATCGGTCAAATCAAGGCCGTTACCCATATCCTGAAAGAATATGCAGGGGAAAGGTTTTTGTTGGATCGGGTTGACCTCGCTTTTTGCCAAGGCTATATCGACTACATGCTGACGACCTTCCGCCCTAAAGGAAAGCCGATAGCAGCATCTACACGCAATACCTATTATCAGATATTCAACGGTGCCCTGAACGCTGCCGTCCGGGCTAAACGGTTGTTGAGAAATCCGTTTAATGAAATGGAAAAATCGGAGAAGCCCAAAATGCCGGAGAGCGTGCGGTCCTATATGACCATCGAAGAGGTACGGGCGTTGATTGCCACTCCGGTACAGGATGGGAGGGTTAAAAACGCTATCTGTTTTCCTGCTTCTGCGGACTGCGTATCAGCGATATTGTCGGCCTGAAATGGAAGAATGTCTTTGTCGATAACGGCCAATACCGTCTGGCGGTGGCTATGCAGAAGACCAAAGAACCGATTTACCTGCCACTCTCCAACGAGGCGTTGAAGTGGATGCCGGAGCGTGAGGACAAGGCGGCGGATGACCATGTGTTCAGCTTGCTTCAAACATCAACCAGTATCTCAAGCCGTGGGCCGAAGCGGCCGGAATCACCAAGCGTTTTACTTTTCACACGGCCCGGCACACATTCGCGACCATGATGCTGACGCTCGGTGCGGATCTCTATACCGTATCGAAGCTGCTTGGTCATACCTCCGTGAGAATGACACAGGTGTACGCCAAAATCATCAACCAGAAAAAAGACGAAGCAGTCAATTTGGTCAACGGGCTATTCGACTGATGTAGTTATACATGTCAAATTCAATTTACAGGTAAATATTTCCGGCTTTTCTCCGACTTTTCAAATAGTCGAAGTAATGCCACTATTATAATAAGTATAAACCCATAAAAACAATTCGACATGAAAGGACAAAACAACAGGTCCTCTCTTTTTTTGAAGGGAGACCACATCTGCACCACTTCGCTACGGAACAGGATGTAGCGGAAGAATTTTACGAATTGCTCTCCGAAGCGAGGGAGCTTTATCTTCAAGACGTCATGGCAGGCGGCAAACGGTATGGCCGCTATGTGGATGACTTTATAAACAGTCACCGGTACATCGACTGCAACAGTGCGGTTTGCAGGAATTGCCATGAAATGAACATCCATATCATCAGAGGGCTGTTGATCGATTGCACAAGTCTCGTCAAAAGCCTCTTTACCGCAGAAACATTTTCTTTCGAGGAGTGCATGGCCTTGAAACGAAAGTACGACATTGCCGGAGTATGGTTCGGCTCTTCACGTATAGAAGATTCCAGAAACGATCCACCTCTCTCCTTCGGTTGTAATTTTTCCCGTGAACAGATGACAGGTATTGTGGCTTGCGCCAACGCTTATCATCTGTTTTGCGTTTCCACACTCCGCATCGAGGACATGGAAGCGCTTTTTGCCTGCAAGAAGGGCTTCTGCATACGTGTGAACAATATCCGCCATGTGGCGGTCCTGTTCGACGCGTTGCTCGAAAACACCTTCATCCTGCCTCACTGGCAGTCGGTTCTCGACAAGGGGCGGTTCCTGTTGTCCAAAGACGGCACAAGATACGTTACCGCTTCAAGCCTCTCGTCCGCCCTGTCTGCGGCGAGGAACAACATTACATCGGCAAACCTCGGCATACGAAAAGCGTCAGCCGACTGAAAATATAACACGAAGTGCCAAAAAGCCAAGTATGTGAAAGATAAAACAGTGACAATTGCCGTGATACGTGCATAGTATCACGCCGGTATTTCCGGCTGTCCGGTTCACATCACATAACTTTGACCTCCGTTAGCGCGCTGCATAACGGAGGTAACTCTCCATTGTCTAATTTTAACATGTATTTTATGCAAAACAGAACAACATTCATGGAGCGGTTGAGCGAACGGCTGACCGCCATAGAAGCGGTTCTCAAGAAGTTGGAACCGGTGGAAGGTCTGTTGGAGCGTGTGGCTTTGCTGGAAAATACCATTTACACGACCAAGAAGGTCTTCACTTTTCAAGAGGCGTGCATGTATATCGGCGTGTCCGAAAGTATGTTGTACAAACTCACATCGAACAAGGAAATCCCGCACTACAAGCCTCGCGGCAAGATGCTCTACTTTGCGAAGGAAGAGCTGGACGCGTGGCTCTTGCAAAACTACGAACCTACGGTGGACGATGCCATGCGTATGGCGACGGAAGTGTCCGCAACCCAACCGTTCTTTAACCAGAAGCGCTATGGAAAACGAAAAAAGAACTGACCGTAACTCGTGGGCGGAGCTGGACGAGAACCGCCTGTCGGATATCCTCACGGCATCGCAAATAAAGGCCACGGACACCTACGAGACTCCGCCCCAGATTATATGGATTGACAACTCCACCATAGCGACGCTCGGTAATTTCAGCGCTTCGACGGGTAAGGCGAAGGCGAAAAAGACGTTCAACGTCTCGGCCATCGTCGCCGCGTCGCTGGCGGGCCGGCAGGTCTTGAACTATCGGGCGCACCTGCCCGAAGGCAAACGCAGGATTCTGTACGTGGACACTGAACAGAGCCGTTTCCATTGCCACAACGTGTTGGAACGCATTCTCCGCCTGGCGGGGCTGCCCACCACGACGGACAACGAGAATCTCGATTTCATTTGCCTGCGGGAATACACTCCTGCCGTCCGTATCGGGGTTATCGACTATGCCTGCGTCAGAACAAGGGGTATGGGCTGGTCATCATAGACGGCATCCGCGACCTGATGCTCGACATCAACAGCACCAGCGAATCGGTGGAGGTCATCAACAAGATGATGGAGTGGTCGTCGAAATACGACCTGCACATCCATTGTGTGCTACACCTGAACAAGGGCGACAACAATGTGCGCGGCATATCGGTACGGAAATGAGCAATAAGGCGGAAACGGTGCTGGTCATCACCAAAAGTGCGGAGAATCCCGTTATCAGTGAAGTTCATGCGCTGCATATCCGCGAGAAGGAGTTCAAACCGTTCGCCTTTTCCGTTGATGACGAAGGGTTGCCGGTCATGGTGGATAACTATTCGTTTGACGGCAGTGTAAGACCGAAAGCCCGGAGCAGCTTCATGGATTTGTCCATCGAACAGCACCGGGAGGCACTTTCCGCCGCTTTCGGGGACAGGCCCATCAAAGGTTTCGAGAACGTGCTGCAGGCCCTCATGGCTTCCTATGAGGCTATCGGGTTCAAACGGGGACGCAGCGTCATGATAAAACTGCTGCAATACCTGACGGAAAACCTGAAGCTGATCGTCAAACGGGACAAGCTCTTTTATTACGATGTGACCCGACCGAAGCCCTGCTTTTCGACGAAGAATGCGAGGAAGCGGAAGGTGAAAAATAATTTAGTTTACTTTGGTCCGGGTATATATAGGAGAAAAACCAAAGTAAACTGTTTTTTGAAAACAAGTGAAAAGAAAATGACATGACCATAGCGGAAGCAAAACAACTGCGTATCGTGGACTATCTCGCCAGTCTCGGCTACCATCCCCAGAGTGTGATATCAAAACAATACTGGTATCTGTCACCGCTGCGCGATGAACGCACTCCGTCGTTCAAGGTCAACGACCGGCTCAACGAATGGTATGACTTTGGCGCAGCGACGGGCGGCGACCTTGTGGAACTGGGCAAATACCTGTACCGGACGAACAGCGTGAGCGAAGTGCTTGCCTGTATCGGGAGACATGAAATGCTGCCCCGATACAAAGAGTGCGGATTCCGGGGACAACACCCCGTCCCGTCGAAGCTGACATGAAGGACGTGCTCGTCGTGCCGTTGCAGCACCATGCGCTACTCTCGTACCTTCATTCCCGTGGAATCGACGGGGACATCGGCCGCATGTTCTGCCGGGAGGTCCATTATGAATTACGTAAACGGCGCTACTTCGCTCTTGCCTTCGGCAACGCGGCGGGCGGGTACGAGGTGCGCAATCCTTATTATAAGGGCTGTATCCGGTGTAAGGACATCTCTGTCATCAGGCAATCTCATGGTGAAACACAGAACCGTGTTTGCGTGTTCGAGGGCTTCATGGATTTTCTCTCTTACCTGACGCTGAAACAGGCGGGTGATGATACGGTCTGCATCGACGCACCTTGTGATTACCTCGTGATGAACTCGGTGAACAACCTGAAAAAAGCATTGGAACACTTGCAGGTGTACGAGGAAATCCACTGTTATCTCGACAATGATCTCGCAGGCAGAAAACGGAAGAGACCATCGCCGGCATGTATGGCGGGCGTGTACGCAACGAAGCACCCCGTTATCGCGAATACAAGGACCTGAACGATTACCTACGCGGAAAGAAACGGTAAGGCATCATCGTTACCCTTTCCCTTGAAAGCTCTCCTCCCGGAGGCTTTTTTTATGCCCGATTTTTCTGCTTCGATACCTCAAAGTATGAAATTAAAGTTCAATTTTAGTGTTTCAAACTTATTTCTATGTAATAAAATACTGTTTGATATAAAGAGTTTTTGTTACATCAAATATAATATTTTTCTTTGCAACCGTACTTTCAAAGTTCAATTAAAGTTTAATTTCATACTTAAAAACAGATGGGTTCATACTTTATATTCGCCCTTGTACTGACGGTGCTGTACATCGTCTATTTCGCGGTCAATATCATCCGTGACCTGTATGGAAAGAAGGGAACGGAGAAGACTGACGAGGAAGTTTTCGACCTCGGTCCGATGGATTCCACGGAAGAGAGTGTCGAGGTTTCGGAGAACGAGACCGGGTTCAAAATCGGAAATGAAACATACGGCACGGAGACTGTACCTGCCGCTTCGCCTGCCGCCCAAAACGGCGACACCGGGAAAAAAGATGGAACAGCCAAGGATCGGCTCGAACGGCTGAAAGCAAGGCAGAGGCACAGATGGAAAAGGTCGCACCCTACCTGTCCGACGGCTTTACCGACGAAGAGATGTATAAGGCAATGATTTCCAAAGGACGCTTGGACAACCGTCCCAGCCTGAAATGGAGACCGGTCAAAGATAAGCTGTAAGATGTCGAAAACGAAGAAGATACTATGTGCGCTTTGTTCCATCATCCTGTTCGGCTCTGGCGAAAAGTGGCAGCGTGAATTACAGTTGGGGGGCGGATGCGCTGGCGACGATGCACGACTACGTGGTAACGATGATGTTCTACGTCCAAGCTCTCTGTTGTGCCATCGCCGGGATTTGTGTGATTGTGTCCGGATTCCAGATTTACGTAAAGATGAACACGGGCGAGGACGGTATTACCAAGTCCGTCGTAACGCTTGTGGCGCGTGCCTGTTCCTGATCGGTGCCTTCCTTGTCTTTCCTGCCTTTTTCGGCTATCGCATATAGAAACGGGATGCAGGAATGAGGTGCCGCCATAACGATTCGAAAGAACTGCAATACTTACCCTAAAATAAATAATCATGTTTCAAAAAACAAAAAGACAAATGAAAAGAATGTTTTCTGCTAAAAAGGTACAGATGCTCACACTGATGTTGCTGTGTGGCACGACGGCGTCATGGCCCAAAACTCCGCAGGCGATTACTCCGCCGGTACGACCGCACTGGCGACCGTGACGGAGGAAATCGCCAAGTACGTCCCCGTCATGGTCAAACTGTGTTACGCCATTGCCGGTGTAGTGGCTATCGTAGGCGCTATCTCGGTGTACATCGCCATGAACAACGAGGAACAGGACGTGAAGAAAAAGATTATGATGATCGTTGGCGCATGTATTTTCTTAATCGCTGCCGCACAAGCACTTCCGATGTTCTTCGGTATCGGCGCATAACCCTCCCGCACGATGAAAGGCAAGGGCGAACGCTATCCCGACTACCCGCTGTTCAAGGGCCTGCAACGGCCTTTGGAGTTCATGGGCATCCAGGGACGTTACATCTACTGGGCGGCGGGCGTTGCCGGCGGAGCATCGTCGGATTTATCATCGCCTACTGCCTCGTGGGTTTCGTGGCCGGACTGGTCGTGCTGGTTGCGGTCGTCTCGACGGGGTATTGCGCTTATCATGCTCAAACAGCGGAAAGGGCTGCATACCAAGAAAGACGGTCGCGGAGTGTATATCTACGCCCACTCGAAGAAACTGTGAGAAGAAAAGAAAAACCATCACGGGCAACGTGTGGTCTTGTTGAATGTTGAACGCGGGCCGGCCGCCTGAAATCCGGGTGGACCGGCCTTTTTTATTGTATTTTGAAATGACCTTGTACATCATTCTACTTTTTATCGCCTTGTGTGCCGGCATGGCCCTGTCGGTCTATGCGTTCGGTACCGGAGGCAAGCGTAAGCGTATCTTTCAGGACATCTATTTTTCTGTGGAAGATACGAACGGCGTGGGCGTGCTGTACACCAAGACGGGCGAATATTCAGCCATCCTGAAAATAGAGAATCCCGTGCAGAAATACTGTGCGAACATCGACAGCTACTACGAGTTCACGCACCTTTTCACCGCCCTCGCGCAGACGCTCGGCGAAGGATATGCCCTGCACAAACAGGACATCTTCATCCGGAAACAGTTCGAGAACGAGACGGGGGACAAACACGAGTTCCTCTCATCGGCCTACTTCCGTTACTTCAAGGGGCGTAACTATACGGACAGCGTGTGTTACCTGACCATCACGCAGGAGGCGAAGAAGAGCCGCCTGTTCTCGTTCGACAACAAGAAGTGGCGCGACTTTCTGGTCAAGATACGCAAAGTGCATGACCAGCTGCACGATGCCGGGGTACAGGCCAGGTTCCTGAACAAAGCCGAAGCGAGCGAATACGTGGACCGCTATTTCGCCATGAACTTCAAGGAGCGGATCGTGTCGATGACCAACTTCAAGGCGGACGACGAAACGGTCTCGATGGGCGACAAACGCTGCAAGGTATATAGCCTTGTCGATGTGGACTGTGCCGCACTGCCCTCACTGATACGGCCTTACACCAATATAGAGGTCAATAACACGGATATGCCCGTGGACCTGCTGGCTGCCATCGACAACATTCCGAATGCGGAGACGGTCGTCTATAACCAGATTGTCTTCCTGCCCAACCAGAAAAGGGAACTGGCCCTGCTGGACAAAAAGAAGAACCGGCACGCCAGTATTCCCAATCCGAGCAACCAGATGGCCGTGGAGGACATCAAGCGGGTGCAGGAGGTCATCGCGCGGGAAAGCAAGCAGCTCGTGTACACCCATTTCAACCTGATCGTCGCCGTACCGGCCGATACGGACCTGCAAAAATGCACGAACACTTGGAGAATGCTTTCGGACGTATGGGTATCCATATTTCCAAAAGGGCGTACAACCAACTGGAACTGTTCGTGAACTCGTTTCCGGGTAACTGTTACGGCATGAACGAGGACTATGACCGCTTCCTGACGCTGGGTGACGCGGCGATGTGTCTGATGTATAAGGAGCACATACAGCACAGCGAGGAGACACCGCTGAAAATCTATTACACAGACCGCCAAGGCGTGCCGGTGGCTATCGACATCACGGGAAAGGAGGGGAAAACAAGCTGACGGACAACTCGAACTTTTTCTGTCTCGGTCCTTCGGGCAGCGGCAAGAGCTTCCACATGAACTCTGTCGTGCGCCAGTTGTACGAGCAAGGAACGGACGTGGTGATGGTCGATACGGGTAACAGCTACGAGGGACTTTGCGAATACCTCGGCGGCAAGTACATTTCCTATACCGAGGAAAGACCGATTACGATGAACCCATTCCGCATCAATCGGGCGGAAATGAATGTGGAGAAGACGGGCTTCCTGAAAAACCTCGTGCTGCTCATCTGGAAAGGCTCGCAGGTACGGTCACAAAGACAGAGGACCGCCTGATAGAACAGGTCATCACGGAGTATTACGACACTTATTTCAATGGGTTCGACGGCTTCACACCCCTGCAACGGAGGATTTGCGTAAGGGGCTGCTCATCGACGACCGTAACCATGCCGAGAAGCAGGACGAGGACGAAGGAGAGCGGACCGGGCGTATCGAGCGCATGATCGACGAGATGGAACGCCGCCGTAAGGAGTTGAAAGTGGAAGAGCTGTCGTTCAACTCGTTCTATGAATTTTCCGTGCAGCGCATCCCCGACATCTGTGCCGAAAACCATATTTCGGGCATCGACATATCGACGTACCGTTACATGATGAAGGACTTCTATCGGGGCGGCAATCATGAAAAGACGCTGAACGAGAACATGGACAGTTCATTGTTCGATGAGACGTTCATCGTCTTCGAAATTGACAGTATAAAGGATGATCCTCTCCTGTTCCCTCTTGTCACACTGATTATCATGGATGTATTCTTACAGAAGATGCGTATCAAGAAGAACCGCAAAGTCCTGGTCATAGAGGAAGCGTGGAAGGCCATTGCCAGCCCGCTCATGGCCGAATACATCAAGTTTATGTACAAGACGGCCCGTAAGTTCTGGGCCTCGGTCGGCGTGGTGACGCAGGAGATACAGGACATCATCGGCAGCCCTATCGTCAAGGAAGCCATCATCAACAACTCCGACGTGGTGATGCTGCTTGACCAGAGCAAGTTCCGCGAGCGGTTCGATGAAATCAAGGCTATTCTCGGACTTACCGACGTGGACTGCAAAAAGATATTCACCATCAACCGGCTGGAAAACAAGGAAGGGCGCAGCTTCTTCCGAGAGGTGTTCATCCGCCGGGGGACGACCAGCGGCGTGTACGGCGTGGAAGAACCAAGAGAGTGTTACATGACCTACACCACCGAGCGGGCGGAGAAAGAAGCCCTGAAACTCTACAAGCGGGAATTGCGGTGCAGCCATCAGGAGCTATCGAGCGTATTGCCGCGACTGGAACGCCAGCGGTATCGGAAAATCCCTGCCGTTCGCCCAAAAGGTCAACGAGGCCGGGCGGATATTGAACCTTCATGTAAAACAATAACAATCAAATCATCAATTACAGAAAATGGAAAAGATAGACATCAGCCAAAGTGTGAAGACACTTGAGTTCGGGAGCAAATATGAAGCCCGTATCCAACGGATATTCCGTGAGTTCGACATCAAAACCATCCGGGATTTGTGCCAATGGCCCGGAAAGGACTTGGTAAGTACGCGACATGGGAAGAAAAAGCATCGAGGAAATAGAGGATGTTCTGGAAAGGTACAATCTCCGGTTGGGAATGCCCGGTAAGGAACTGGACGAATACGCCGGTATCGGAAATTCCGTGCAGGACGAGGAAGAAGAGGCGAAGTGGGAACAACGCAGGTACGAGATTGCCAAGGAGGTATTCATACACCACCGTCTGGTGGCAAATTCCGCCGTATATGAGGCCGACGAACTGATACGTGCACTAAGAGGCATGACGCGCCGTTGACGGGGGCTGTTTTTAACCGGGGAGGAATTCATGATGAAACGGCTGTCACTTATCCTTATGCTCCTGTCGCTCGTTGTCGTACAGCACATCCACGCGCAGTATTACAGCGTGAACTACGATGCGCGTACCGTGGCGGCAATGGCTACCGCTTTCGGTACGGAAGCCGTGGCGGAAAGCTATTACCGGGAGCAGGTCGATGACATACTCAAGCACTACAATGCGGCGGAAGTGGCCACGGCGGGGATTTTTGCCTCCAAGTTCTTGGAGCATAAAGCCTTTTCCGACCTCGGTATCTGGAACAGCAGTACGGAGAACTACTACTACCGCCGCATTTACCGCATGGTCTCGGAGAAGATCATACCCAAGATATGGGTGGTGGCGAAACTGATGCTCCGCTCACCGCAAACGGCTATCTACTGGGGCAGCTACCTGATGAAAATCTGCGACGAGACGAAAAGCCTGTGTATGCAGTTCGAGAGTGTAGTGACGAACAGCACGTTGGGCTTTTCGGACATCGTGTTTCTGGAAATCAACCGGAACATCGCCCCTCTACTGAAACTCTCGGAGATAGGCGACATCGACTGGCAGCACATGCTGGACGACATCGCCAGCGTGCCGGGCAATTTCACCAAGGAGAACCTGCAACACGACATCGACAACCTCTACAACATGGGTGTCGGTCTCGCCTCGGCAGGTATCGGGAACATTGGTGACGCCCTGTTGCAAACCAGTTCGTTCCATGAGCTGATGGGCGGCAGGGTCAGCAAGGTCATCGACCTGTATGACCATTACGGTGCGCTCTTCGAGCAGGCGGAGCATGACCTCGGCGGCCTGCTGATTGACATGGTGGGCGGTGAGGACAACGTGGCGGGACTGTTCGATTTCAGCAACTACGACCTTACCTCCTGGATGACGGACTATCTGGACGAGACGGCGGGAAACTACTACACGCAACGGTGGTATATCGCCCGGCGTGAGCAAGGGAGTATCGCCTTGTGCGACTACTACCCGCCGACGGACGATAACAGCATACTGAACGGCGGCGAATGGACGCGTTTCGAGACAACCGATCCCGACTTTTATCCCAATGCCTCGCAACGGGAGCAGGCGCTCGCCAATTCGGAACGGTACGCCGGTTGGTCGAGAAGCCGGGTACAGCAGCTCAACAACCAGAATGACGGCTATACCTATAGTATCAACTACTGGCAGAACGGCTATATCATCAGCCGGGGCGGCAAACAGACGAAGAAGGCATACGCCTACGAAATCCATGTGAAGAAAAGCTGGAACCGGGAAGAGGTCGTCTATGAAGAGGTGTTCGATTCCTACTCGATGGACCTGAACACGTTCAAAGCCGGGCTTAACGCCCGACTCTCGGAGTTCAACGACAACGAGGAAGGTTATACCTATTATATAGCTTCTGACGCGCGGAACTATTATCAGGCGACGGACGCCGCGAAATTGCAAGGCTGCGAGAGCGTGACCATCAGTGTAACCTGTTCGGACGGGGCTACGCTCGGTCAGGGCACGACGCAGTACAAGTGCCGAACGTGCGGCAAATCCCTGAACGCCCATTCAAAGGAGTGTGCCATGCAGACCACGGTTACGGAGAACGAACTGGACTTGTCCGAGCTGGACGCCATGCTGCAGGAGGCAGAGAATCAGGTAGCCGCCATCCAGTCGCAAATCAACGCGTTGGAGAGCGAGAATGCCGACCTGCTGAAAAAAATCGCCGAGGCAAGCGTGGAAGATGCGGCGGTGTACCGGCAGCAGTACAACGCGAACAAGACACAGATAGACCGCCTGAAAAGCGAGCTGTCCGAATGGCAGAAGAAACAACGGGAATACACCGACGCGAAAACCGAGGCGGCGGGCGATAACGATGTGGCAACAGACGACTATTACCGCATACCGGCCATCATGCAGGACTGCAAGACGGCTTACAGCCTGTCGTGGCAGGACGGCGGGGCGTGGAACGGCTACACCTATGTCCGTAAGGCGACCATGCCGAACATCAACGGGTCATCACGTTCAAGGCGACGGTCTCGATAGCCCGCAAACCGAAATATTTCCTCGGTATCAAGATACACCGTGCCATCGTGCAGATCAGTTGGGAACTGACCACGGAATACACCGACACGTATGTGGCCGACGTGCTGACGCTCGACCCTAACCTGTCGGACGCGGAGAAAACGAAACTGGTGAACGACCGTATTGCGGAGATTGCACGAGAGCATCCTTCGTGCAAGATCACGACGGAATATGCCCGTACCCCACCATTGGAAGAGACTCCGACCGGGAGGTGTACCATCTGCTGTGGTCAAGCGACCGGCTCGAAATCGCACGGGAAGTGGATTCCCGGATTACGATGATATATGCCGACCTCGTGTCACTGGAGAAGATGATGCACTACAAACGGAGCATCATCGACGTGCTGAAGGACGTGCTGCCCGAATTGGATATGGACGAGGGACGCAGGCTGACGCTCGTGGAGGAATGCCACGAAGCTGGGTGGAGAATGCGCGGAACCTGCGGAGCGGAAACGGCAGGAACGGCAAAGGCAGCGGAAAGGAGGTGCGGCCATGAAACGTGCCCTGCTGATGGCAGTCGTGCTGCTGGCTCTCCTGCCCGGCATTGCCAAGGCGCCAATGGACGTTCGACATCGTGTCGGTAGAAGCCTACATCAACGACCACAAGAAGCAACGCAGCCTGCTGCTGGCCCGCAGTACGCTGGAATACAGCAACAAGCTGCTGCACGAGTACAGCCGCAAAGAGGTCGGCGAGTACAAGGAACTGAATGTGGACTTGGACCGCTACACCCGTGCCTTCGACGTCATCGACGTGATGTACCAGTCCTTGCGGACGGTGCTGAACGTGAAAAGCACCTATACGGCGGTCAGCGACCGTATCGGCGATTACAAGAGACTGCTGGAGGACTTCAACGATAGAATCGTGAAACGGGGGCGCATCGACCCCGGCGATGCCGTGATACTGGCCATCAACGAAAAGGCAATACGGGACATCGCCGATGACGGGAAACAGCTTTACAAATCGGTCAGTGACCTCGTGCTGTATGCCACAGGGGCGGCAGAATGTTCGACCTCCGACCTGCTGATGGTGCTGGAAGCGGTGAACACGTCGCTGGACGACATCGAGCGGCACCTGAACCGGGCGTATATCGAGACGTGGCGGTACATACAGGTGCGCATCGGTTACTGGAAAGCGAAGATTTACCGTCCCAAGGTCAAGGAGATTATCGACGGGGCTTTCGGACGATGGCGCAAAGCGGGACGGCTGGATTATTAACGAACGATAAAAGGGAAAGAAGGCAAACTATCTACAGGTTAGAGTTTGACTTCCATGCCATCGACATCGGGAAATAAAAACAGAGAAAGAATTTTTAGTACAAACAAGCCTATTGGGATTATACCAAGGGATAAAAAGACATTCAGATTGATGCAATGGAAAAGATTGTTTTTGCAAAAGACATTACGTTATATAAGGCCGATTGTCTTGAAGTGATGCCTTTTCTTCCGGAATCAAGCATTGATTTGGTTTTATGCGATCCCCCTTTTGGAATTACAGCTTCACAGTGGGATAAAATAATACCATTCCCGGAAATGTGGAAAGAGATCAGGAGAGTCAGGAAAGAAAATGCACCTACGGTCTTATTTGGCAGCGAACCGTTCAGCAGCTTTCTACGCTGCGGCAATTTAGATGAATTTAAATATGACTGGGTTTGGGAAAAGTCAAAAGCAAGCAATTTTCTTCTCGCTAAAAAACAACCTCTAAAAGCACATGAGCTAATAAGTGTCTTTGGCAAAGGCAGAACCCCTTATTATCCAATCATGGAGGAAGGCGAGCCTTACGGGAACCGCACGAAGAGAGGAAGCAATTGGACAGGGATAAACAATGTACCCAATCCTACATTCAGGCATGAAAACAAAGGGACAAGATATCCACGAAGTGTGATATACTTCAAAACAGCGGAATCGGAAGGCAAAACGATTCATGTCAACCAAAAGCCGATTGCATTATTGGAGTATCTGATAAAAACATACACAAAGGAAGGAGATACTGTCCTTGATTTTGCTTCGGGGAGCATGAGCACCGCAATTGCCTGTATCTATACGAATAGAAAATGTATTTGCATTGAAAAAGACGAGACATATTTCTCGCAAGGAGAGAAACGAGTCAGGAATGAATACCAATATTTATGACAGTAAAGGAAGCTCAAAAAAAGTATGACTATACGATATAAATAACTGTAAAATAATGAATAACCGGAAATTAATATGAACAGAACTCTCTTACTCATGGCGGTTGCAGCAGTTGCAACGAGCGGTGTCAAGGCGCAGTCGGTTACTTACAACCATGACTCGCCGAAACAGAACCAGATTACGGTCATGGAGACCGGCACGGGCGCGCTGTCGCCCGAACTTTATTACACGCTGCTGCACAACAAGTACAAGAAGTCGGCGGCAAGCAAGAACAAACTGTCGTTCCGCACGCTGGCGGGTGTGAACCTGTACAACCAGACAGACGAGGCGGAAGCCATCGACTCGGCACTGGTCAAGCGGGCCGAAATCGAGGCACTGAATGTAGCCGACCGGCAGATTGACCTCGCGTGGCTGGCCGAGGGCGATAAGATAAACGCTCAAATGGAACGGCTTCAGCGCAACATCGACCGCATCCCCCTTGCCGGGGGCACAACGGACGACAGGGAGCGGTGGACGGAATACTACCACGTCTACCAGTGCGCCATTGACGCTACGAAGGACGCCTACATGCCCAACGCACAACGGAAGAAAGAGTACCTGCGAATCTACGAGGACGTGGTACGGCAGAACGAGATTCTGGTCGGCTACCTTGCCCGAAGACAGAACGCCACGGTTGCGAACGGGCTGCTGAATGCAACCGCCGACCGGAGACTGGACAAGGGCGGTATCGTCCGCGAGGCGATGGGCCGGTGGAACGAATCGCGTTCCGCCGTGCGAGGGGCGCAATCGGGCGGCGAAACTGATACGGGAGACGGAGACGAGACGGTAAACAGAAAGAACTAAAACACACAACGTATGGCAGACGGAAATATTCTTTCGGATTTCGGTATCGACCTCTTGGAAGAGGAAATCGACGACGTGATTTTTCAGACCAACGAGTTTCTGACCGATGCGACCTTTACCGGCTCGCAAGGTCCCTTCTGGTGGATTCTTCAAATGTGCATGGCACTGGCCGCCCTATTCGCCATCATCATGGCGGCAGGCATGGCGTACAAAATGATGGTCAAGCACGAGCCTTTGGACGTGATGAAGCTCTTCAGACCGCTGGCCGTGTCGCTTATCCTCTGCTGGTGGTATCCTCCGGCAGACACGGGCATGGCAAACAGCGGGAGCAACTGGTGCTTTTTAGATTTCCTCTCCTATATCCCGAACTGCGTCGTTCGTACACACATGACCTGTACGAGGCCGAAGCCTCGCAAATCTCGGACAAGTTCGAGGAAGTGCAGGAGTTGATTTACGTGCGCGACACGATGTACACTGCCCTGCAGGCACAGGCCGATGTCGCCCATACGGGTACGTCGGACCCAAACCTTATCGAGGCAACGATGGAACAGACAGGTGTGGACGAGGTAACGAACATGGAGAAGGATGCGGCGAAGCTGTGGTTCACCTCGCTGACATCGGGTGTCATCGTGGGAATAGACAAAATCATCATGCTTATCGCCTTGGTGGTGTTCCGTATCGGTTGGTGGGCGACCATCTATTGTCAGCAAATTCTTTTGGGAATGCTCACCGTGTTCGGACCTATCCAATGGGCGTTCTCACTCCTGCCCAAGTGGGAAGGCGCATGGGCGAAGTGGCTCACAAGGTATCTGACGGTGCATTTCTACGGGGCGATGCTCTACTTCGTGGGCTTCTACGTGCTGCTGCTGTTCGACATCGTGCTGTGCATACAGGTGGAGAACCTGACGGCAATCACGGCGAGCGAGCAGACGATGGCGGCTTACCTGCAAAACAGCTTCTTCTCCGCCGGCTATCTGATGGCGGCAAGCATCGTGGCCCTGAAATGCCTGAACCTCGTGCCCGACCTTGCGGCATGGATGATACCGGAGGGCGATACGGCGTTCTCGACCCGAAACTTCGGTGAGGGCGTGGCGCAGCAGGCCAAAATGACGGCGACGGGCGCAATGGGTACGGTAATGAGATAACAAAGTAACGATAAATATTCAAACAAAATGGTCATCAAGAATTTAGAGAACAAAATCAAACTGGTCGGAATTATCTGCACCGCCTTTCTCGTGGGGTGCGTCATCATCAGCATGTCGAGTATCTGGACGGCCCGCATGATGGTTACGGACGCTCAAAAGAAGGTGTATGTGCTGGACGGCAACGTGCCCATACTGGTACGCCGCACGACGATGGAGGAAACGCTCGACGTGGAAGCCAAGAGCCATGTAGAGATGTTCCACCACTACTTTTTCACGCTTGCCCCTGACGACAAGTACATCCGCTACACGATGGAGAAAGCGATGTACTTAGTGGACGAAACGGGCTTGGCACAGTACAACACGCTCAAGGAAAAAGGTTTCTACTCGAACATCTTGGGAACGAGCGCCGTCTTTTCGATTTTCTGCGACAGTATCGCCTTCAACAAGGAGAAGATGGAGTTTACCTACTACGGACGGCAGCGTATCGAACGGCGCAGCAATATCCTGATGCGCGAACTGGTTACGGCGGGACAGCTCAAGCGTGTACCCCGGACGGAGAACAACCCGCACGGGCTGCTCATCGTGAACTGGCGCACACTGCTGAACAAGGACATCGAGCAAAAGACGAAAAGCAACTATTAACACCATCAGCCCTATGAATATCAAAGGATTCAGACGTATGCTGTTCGGTGAAAAAATGCCGGACAGGAACGACCCGAAATACAAGGAACGCTACGAGCGTGACATAGATGCCGGACGGCGTTTCGCCAAGGCAACACGCATCGACAAGGCTGCGGCCAAGGTGCAGGGCTTCGCCAACATGCACCGGACGCTGTTTCTCGTCATCGTATTTGGCTTCGCCATCTGCGGGCTGACATGGAATATTTACCGCCTGACGGTGGTGTACCGCCATCATCCGACCCGCCGGACGGCCACGGAGATGCAGGATTCCGTGCTCCGGGAACGGCATAAGATGCTTTCCGTACCGCATGTACGAAGATTCGATACGAAGGAAAGTGGTACGGAAAGGCCGGAATAGAACGGCAGGCTTATGAATATGCCGTTTGAGAGAACTATAAGCAAGTATGTGCAACTCAATTAAAGGGAAACAATGAACAATATCTTCAAGAGAATTAATTTCAGGCAGCCAAAGTATATGCTTCCGGCTATCCTCTATATTCCCCTTCTCGGCACGTCGTACTTCTTTTTCGACCTGTTCCATACCGAGAAGGTCGAGGTACAGGATAAGACACTCCAGACGACCGAGTTCCTGAATCCCGAATTGCCGGACGCCCAAATCAAGGGTGGCGACGGTATCGGCAGCAAGTATGAGAACATGGCCAAATCATGGGGCAAGATACAAGATTATTCCGCTGTGGACAACATCGAGCGGGACGAACCGGACAATAACCAAGAGGAATATGAATCGCAGTACACCGAAGAGGACATCGCCCTGCTTGACCGGCAGGAAAAGGAAAATGATCTGGCAGCGGAAGCGGCCGATGCCAAGAGGCGGGAACAGGAGGCTCTCGCAGAACTGGAAAAAGCACTCGCCGAAGCGAGGTTGAGAGGACAACGGGAGGTCATGCCGTCCGAAACGGACAGCACCGCAACGGCGGCTCCGCCGGACACGATGACGCAGGCCAAGGAACCATCGACGAGGAAAGCCGTTCGGTCAAAGCTCCTGCGGAGACGGACAAGGCAAGCGAGGTGGTGAAGAAGGTAAAGACGGCTTCGGACTACTTCAACACACTGGCGAAAGACGCTCGGGAACCGAAACTCATCAAGGCGATCATCGACGAGAACATCAAGGCCGTGGACGGCTCGCGTGTGCGGCTGCGCCTGCTGGACGACATCGAAATCAACGAGAGCGTGGTCAGGCGTGGTACTTACCTGTATGCCACAGTCAGCGGTTTCTCTTCCGGACGTGTAAAAGGAAGCATCAACAGCATATTGGTGGAGGACGAACTGGTCAAGGTCAGCTTGTCAATCTACGATACGGACGGGCTGGAAGGACTTTACGTACCATCAGCCAGTTCCGCGAGACAAGCAAGGATGTGGCGAGCAGTGCCATGTCGGGCAGCATGAACATGAATACCAGCGGATACGGTAACAGCCTCGCCCAATGGGGTATGCAGGCGGTGAACAATGCCTACCAGAAAACGAGTAACGCCATCAGCAAGGCTATCAAGAAAAACAAGGTGAAGCTGAAATACGGGACGTTTGTGTATCTGGTGAACGGACGGGAAAACAGGAACTAAAAGGGCAGTGACAATGGAATCAGACATATCAAAACTTCATAAGGGAACGGACGGCTTCTATTACGAGGACTACATCGCTCCCGATAAGCCCGAAACATTCGTTGGGAAGCTCGTAAGTACCGAATGGTGGCACAAAGGGGTACGATTCGCCCTGATATGCAACTTTCAGGCAGAAGACGGGCGGAGGATTGCCTTATTCGCCTTCCAGAAGCATACCGGTTTTTACGGGCCGAGAGACGGTGCGGTCAATTTCAAACATGTGGAGAAGAATACCCTCTGGGAGTGTGAAATCCGGAAAACCCGGACGGAACGCTGTACCTGGATGAGCGCCCGACAAATTGTAGAACTGAAAACAGACGCAATATGATAGAGACGGATCGCATTTACCTTATGGACTGCATGGAGGGCATGAAACAGATAGCGGATAGTAGCGTGGACGCCATAATCGCCGACCTGCCTTACGGGGTGTTAAATCGCAGCAATCCGTCGGTGAACTGGGACCGCCAGATACCGTTCGCAGCCTTGTGGGAGCAATACCGGCGGATTACCAAGCCGGACAGCCCCATTATCCTGTTCGGACAGGGGCTTTTCTCCGCATGGCTCATGCTGTCGCAACCCCGGCTATGGCGGTACAACCTCGTGTGGCAGAAAGATCGGGTGACGGGACATCTCAATGCCAAACGTATGCCGCTCCGGCAGCACGAGGATATTCTGGTATTCTATAAAAAACAGCCGGTCTATCATCCGCAGATGACACCGTGTCCTCCGGAACGGAGAAATCACGGGAGGCGTAAAACGGAGGGATTTACCAACGTTGTTACGGAACGATGAAACTCTCACCGGTACGCATAGCCGATGACAAATATCCGACCTCGGTCATCTTCATGCCGAAGGAACACAAGAAAGGCGCGTTCTACCACCCGACACAAAAGCCCGTGGCGTTGATGGAGTACCTGATACGGACCTACACCGACGAAGGCGATGTTGTACTGGACAACTGTATCGGGTCAGGCACAACCGCCGTGGCCGCTATCCGCACGGGACGACACTACATCGGATTTGAAATCGAACAGGTGTACTGCGAGATTGCCGAACGGCGGATTCAGGAGGAACTGGAATGCAGGAACAAAGCACAAGAGGAAAAAGAGATAAGGGAAGAAAAACAAAATCAATAAATCAATGACATGGACAAAAAAGGAATCGTAACGGCATTTCTTCTGGCGGCAGGACTGCTGGGAACGCCGAATGTACAGGCACAACGAACCTACGAGGAGATGGAACAACTTACGGTAAATGAACAGGTAACGACGGTCATCACGGCCTCGGAACCGGTACGCTTCGTGGACATCTCCACCGATAAGGTTGTCGGTGACCAGCCGATAGATAACATCGTCCGCCTGAAACCGAAAGAGGGCGGACACGAGGACGGCGAGGTGCTGGCCATAGTGACCATCGTAACGGAACGCTACCGCACGCAGTATGCACTGCTCTACACCACACGGGTGCGGGAGGCGGTAACTGACAAGGAAATCCAGTTGCAGGAACGAAACGCCTACCACAACCCGGCGGTCTCGATGTCCACCGTGGAGATGACACGCTTCGCCCGGCGTATCTGGAACTCGCCCGCGAAGATCCGCAACGTCGCCACCAAGGCACACCGCATGACCATGCGGTTGAACAACATCTACACCGTGGGAGAGTATTTCTTCATCGACTTCTCAATAGAGAACCGGACGAACATACGTTTCGACATTGACGAGATACGGGTGAAGCTGGCGGACAAGAAACTGACCAAAGCGACTAATGCGCAAGTCATCGAACTGGTCCCGGAACTGGTGCTGGAGACGGGCAAGACGTTCCGGCACGGCTACCGGAATGTGGTCGTGGTCAGGAAAATGACGTTCCCGAACGACAAGGTACTGACCATCGAGATGACGGAGAAACAAATCAGCGGGCGTGCTATCAGCCTGAATATCGACTATGAGGACGTGCTGTCGGCCGATTCGTTCAGCACGGCATTGCTGGAGGAGGAATGACAATGAGAAAGACGATTATCCTGACGATTGCCTGCATGTGCCTCGCCGTCGGCGCGAATGCACAACGGGGGCAGCGGCCGCCTTTCGCTCGGAGCGGGGGCTGCTGTACAAGAACGGGCTGGACGTGACGCTGGCCTACGAACACGAGATGAACTACCGCCATGCGTGGGAGTTCTTTGCCAACGGCTACCTGCAATGGGCAGAGTGCGAATCCTGCAAGCATGTATGCCCGAAATCTTTCTGGCAGAATTACCGTACCTACGGCTTCGGCGTGGCTTACAAACCCTGCGTCACGAGGGGACGCAACCATTACGGAAGCCTCCGTATCGGGGCTTCGGGCGGAAGCGATACGAGGAAGTTCCTTGTCGGGCTGCATTTCGGCTACGAGCACAACTATGTGTTGCGGGCGGGCTGGACGCTATACTGGCAAGTCAAGGGAGACGTGATGATAAAGGGGGCCGATGTGCTGCGTACAGGAGTTGCCCTCGGTATTAAACTACCTATAAAATAAGGGAAAGATGAAACAGAACACTATCAGAAAAAACGTGCCAGGTAGTGCCGGTTCTCCTCATAACCGGGGCATTGGCTGCCTGCGACGCACATATAGAAGAACCCGACAAGACGGTACGTCCCGGACATGTCCTCTGCGTGGACGGCAAGGCCGTGCCGTACAGCGAGTATGAAAATTCCGGGAAACAGGCGATTGCCGTCGTCTTCCATACCTATTCGGACGGGGAAACGGAAGGAAACGGCTATGCCGTCTATCTGTGGGACATGACGCCGAAGGCTTTTGCCGACAGCCTCGGTGTCGAGCAGGGTACGTCGGCGGACATTGCTGCATACGACGGGAATGAGAACACGTTCGCCCTGTACGATACGGAAGAAACGGCCTCGCCGATGGCTGAAGCCGTTTTTGCCTTGTGGAAATACGGACAGAGCGCCTATATCCCCTCGGTGGCACAGATGCGTCTGCTGTATTCGGCACAGACCGTCATCAATCCGATTATCGAGAAATGCGGCGGCGACCCGCTGCGACCGAGGCCGACGAGTGCTGGTATTGGACATCGACGGAGGTGGAAGGACAGCAGACAGTCAAAGCATGGCTCTACTCGACAGCCAGCGGAACCATGCAGGAAACGCCCAAGACACAGGCGCATAAAGTGCGTCCCATTATAACCATCAACAACTGAATTTATGATTATGAACGGAATTAAAGATTTTCAAGCACCACAGTATGTGGATATAGTACATCCGGACAAAGGATTCTTCGGGTATCTGTTAAGATGCAAATGTCCTAAACAAGAGGACGTTTCCGGTAATTTCATATTCCTCGACGATGGAATAGACTGCTACAAGAGGTTTCCCTCCGTAAAGAATCGCAGGGAAGAAATCCGGGCAGAATGGAACGGCCGTATCAGCCGTTACCATGATATTTTCCAAGGTCAGCTCTGCTATGTCAATGAAGAATTGATTGAAGATTTCATTGATTTCATGACTTATGGCTCTGACAATGCCGTCCGGATTTTCCTTGAGAAGTTTACAGCGGAAGTACGGGCTTCTGCAATATATGACGGGCTTAAACCTCTATATGCAGTTTCCCATGTCTGCCAGCTTTCCGCTGATAACCGTATGCAATGGCCTCACATCCACGTCCTCTGGGGTATTAAAAAGAATTGACATAGCAATGGAAGAGAGCAAGGAATTACAGGGATTTTACCGGATATTCCGTGCGGTGGTGTATGTCTCCGTACTGATGGAGTTTTTCGAGTATGCCATCGACCCGGCCATGCTGGACCACTGGGGCGGCATACTCTGCGACATTCACGGACGTATCAAACGGTGGGCCATCTATAACGACGGCAACCTCGTGTACAGCAAGGTCGCCACGGTGCTGCTGATCTGCATTACCTGTATCGGCACCAGAGCCAAGAAACATTTGGAATTCACGCCCGGCGGCAGGTCTTGTACCCGCTCGTGAGCGGCTTTGCCCTGTTAGTGCTGTCCGTATGGCTGTTCGGTCATCCGATGGAGACGCGGTTCTACACGCTGCCGCTGAACATTATTCTCTATATGGCGGTATCGCTCACGGGGGTTATCCTCGTGCATGTCGCACTGGATAACATCTCCAAGTTCCTCAAAGAGGGACTGATGAAGGATCGTTTCAATTTCGAGAATGAAAGTTTCGAGCAATGCGAGGAACTGATAGAGACTCCGTACAGCGTGAATATCCCCATGCGATATTACTACAAGGGCAAGTTCCGTAAAGGCTGGACCAATATAACCAACTGTTTTCGTGGAACATGGGTAGTCGGAACACCGGGGTCGGGCAAGACATTCAGTATCATCGAGCCGTTTATCCGACAGCACTCGGCCAAGGGGTTCGCGATGGTGGTCTATGACTACAAGTTCCCGACGCTGGCCACGAAACTGTACTACCACTACAAGAAAAACCAGAAGCTCGGAAAGTTGCCCCAAGGCTGCCAATTCAATATGATTAACTTCGTGGACGTGGAGTACAGCCGCCGGGTAAATCCAATTCAGGCAAAATACATCAACAACCTCGCTGCGGCGAGCGAAACGGCGGAAACGCTGCTGGAATCCCTGCAAAAAGGCAAGAAAGAGGGAGGCGGCGGCAGCGACCAGTTTTTCCAGACTTCGGCTGTGAACTTCCTCGCCGCCTGCATCTACTTTTTCGTGAACTATGAACGCGAGCCTTACGATGCCAAAGGAAACAAATTGTACGCTGAAAAACGGCAGGACCCGGAGACGAAATTCTGGAAACCGACGGGTGTGGTACGCGCCAAAGAGGGCGGGGAAATCGTTGAACCTGCCTACTGGTTAGGCAAGTATTCGGATATGCCGCATATCCTGTCGTTCCTGAACGAGAGTTACCAGACCATCTTCGAGGTACTGGAGACCGACAACGAGGTTGCCCCGCTGCTCGGTCCGTTCCAGACCGCTTTGAAAAATCGCGCGATGGAACAGTTGGAAGGTATGATCGGTACATTGCGCGTCTATACCTCTCGTCTGGCGACCAAAGAGAGTTACTGGATATTCCACCGTGACGGTGATGACTTCGACCTGAAAGTGAGCGACCCGAAGAATCCGAGCTACCTGCTGATAGCGAACGATCCGGAAATGGAAAGCATTATCGGAGCGTTGAACGCCCTTATCCTGAACCGCCTCGTTACCCGTGTGAATACGGGACAGGGCAAAAATGTCCCCGTGAGCATTATCGTGGACGAGCTACCGACGCTCTACTTCCACAAGATAGACCGCCTGATCGGTACGGCACGAAGCAACAAGGTGAGCGTGACGCTCGGCTTCCAGGAACTGCCGCAGCTCGAAGCGGATTACGGGAAAGTGGGTATGCAGAAAATCATCACGACGGTGGGTAACGTAGTGAGCGGTTCGGCCCGTGCCAAGGAAACGCTGGAATGGCTGTCGAGCGACATCTTCGGCAAGGTGGTACAAATCAAGAAGGGTGTCACGATAGACCGGGACAAGACTTCCATCAACCTGAACGAAATATGGACAGCCTCGTACCCGCCTCGAAAATCTCGGATATGCCGAGGGCTGGATCTGCGGCCAGACGGCACGGGACTTCATCCAAACAAAAACCGGTATAGGCGGCTCAATGAACGTACAGGAAGCGGAGGAGTTTAAGACCTCGAAGTTCTTCTGCAAAACGGATTTCGACATGAAGGAAATCAAGAAGGAGGAAGCGGCGTATGTACCGCTGCCGAAGTTCTACACGTTCAAGTCGAGAGAGGAACGGGAACGCATTCTTTACCGGAATTTTGTGAATGTGGGAATGGAGGTGAAAGAATGATAAAGGACGTGCAGAACAAAACGAGGGGCGAAATAAGAAACCTGTTTCCGATATGAGGGAAAGTAAAAAAAATGCCTGCAATGATTCCGCGATTATTGCAGCGTTTTGGCGTTTCCGGTATCTTGGAAAATCCTGTGGAGTTGGTTTTGGTATTCAATACTACACAAAAAGTATATTATACCGAAACAAAATCAACTTTCAAGACCTTTGGAACGGAAAATAATGCTACCTTTGCAGTTGAAAAAGAAAACAAATCATATACTGTGGATATAGAACAAAAAAGCAAAATAAACCAACTGCTGCTTTCCGCCACTCCCAAAGGATTGTTATTCTCCGAATGGCTGAAAAGGAACGGTTATTCCGACCAGTTGATAAAAAGATACCGGGAATCCGGCTGGCTTGAGATGCTGTCAAAGGGAGTCATGTACCGAACGGGAGACAGCCTGTCGGCATACGCCGCATTGTCCTGCTACAACAGGCAATTGGGCAAGACGTTCCGTGTCGCAGCTCATTCTGCATTGGAACTGTTCGGCTTCAACCACTATGTGCCTATGGGGAAACCGTTGCTGATGGTGGCACACGGCAAACAGCGTGTTCCGGAATGGATACGCAACGATGTTTTCGACAGGATGATAAAACCGTTTTCCACCGATACCTTTTCAGAACCGCAGACCACAACGATTGTGAAAGACGAAGTGGACCTGCTGGTTTCCACGCCCGAACAGGCATTCCTGGAATGCCTTCTGCTCGCACCGCAGCAATATTCCTATATGGACTTGTTCTATATGATGGAACAACTGACAACGCTGCGTCCCGAAATGCTACAGCAACTGCTCGAAACGACCAAGAACCTTAAAGTAAAGCGTATGTTCCTTTATATGGCAGAAAAAGCGGGACACTATTGGTTCGAGGCACTTGATACATCCAAAATAGGACTGGGAACCTCCAAATTGCAACTGTCAAAAAACGGGATTTATATCTCCAAATACAAAATAACCGTACCTAAAGAACTGAACGAATATGAATGACATCTATAAAAAACAGGTGGCATTGTTGATACGCATTATGCCGTCCGTGTACCGCATCAAAGATTTTGCTGTGCATGGAGGTACGGCTATCAACCTGTTTCATAAAAACATGCCTCGCTATTCAGTCGATATAGACCTCACCTATATTCCCGTAAAGGAAAGGCCGAGAGTCTGGACGCAATCAACAACCATCTGCGAACATTTGAAAGCTACATAGAAAAATCCATACCGGGCATAAAAGTGATCCACAAGCATGATGTCTGGAAATTACAATGTACTTGGACGGTGCGACCGTCAAAATCGAAGTGAACGGGACAAAGCGGGGTATCATCGGAGAGACAGAGGACAGGAAACTGTGCGAACGGGCTGAAACGGAGTTCAATATGACCTGTAAAGCACGTACAGTTTCTTATTCGCAGCTTTACGGGGGCAAAATTGCAGCGGCATTAAGCCGCCAACACCCACGGGACCTGTTCGATTGCAAGTATATGGAAATGGCGTCGTTTCATGATGTCAAGAACGGCTTCATGCTTTGCCTGTTGGGGAGCGACAAGCCTGTCATCGAATCTTTGCAGCCGAACGCCATCGACCAGACGGAAGCACTGGAAAAGCAGTTTGAGGGAATGTCCGATACTCCATTCACTTATTCGGATTATGAAGAGGCAAGGCATAACCTCATTCAGCAGGTAAACGACAGCCTGACCGAAACAGACCGGGAATTTCTTCTGTCATTTGAAAACGGCGAACCCGATTGGGAAAAATGCTGTGCCGGAGATTTAAGCCGCTATCCGTCCGTAAAATGGAAATTACAGAACATTGCCAAGCTGAAAAAGAGCAATCCTCAAAAGCACAAGGCGGGATTGGAAAAGCTACAGACCTTCTTATTTCCGAAGAAGGGATAAGTTTTTATGGGCATCATGCCGGACAGATTGGTGTTAACGGAAAAACAATATTTGGAATCATGTACAATATGCGAGAAATAAAAGAGGAAGACTTTGAAGCGGTGGCAAAATTTGAAATTGAAATTTCTGAAATCTCATTCGGAGAAAAGGCTATTACTGACCTCGAGTTCCACTGCAAGAAATTAGCCAAAGCAAAAGACCGACGCGGAATGATCGTGATAGAAGACACGGAATCCGGTAAAATTGTGGGCTGGGTATGGATGGAGAAAAAGCAGAACAGCCTGACCGGAGAGGTTTATGCCAACTTCAAGTCCATTTATGCGGATGAGTGCATCCGAGGAATGCAAATCGTAGACGACCTGTTTGAAAAAAGCATAGAATATGCGAGAGAGTGCAAGGCGACTTATATTGTCGGTAAGGTTCATGCCGGGAACGTACCGATGCGCTCTTTGTATAAAAAGCATTGCTTCGAGCCAACCCATGTAACGATGGAAAGGAAATTGTTATGATAACGTCCGGCATACAAAGTTTTGCTCTCTCGCATGGCGAACAATACAAACACGGAAGAACAAGCCTGCGTGACTTGTCAGGTAAACTGCCTTTCGTGGCAAACGGGTGTACCATGCTGTTATGCGTTGAAGGCCGGGCTGTCGTAACCACCAATACACGAAAACGGACATTCCGCAAAGGTGATTTGCTTGTGTTGTTTTCGGACACCTTATTTGCACCGCTGTGTGTTTCTCCTTCATTCACGGCAGAATATATATCCTTGTCATTGGAACTGACAGGGGAGATTTTCTACAAAATGACTTCCCCCGCATTTTGGGACGGACTGTATGAATATCCGGTCTGCCGACTTTCGGAAGCACAATACTCATTGGCAGACGGAGTGTTCAAGCAGATGATATGGGCGATGGAGAACGGTGATGAAGAAAGCCGGAAAAACATCCTGCAAAATTGCATTTACAATGTTTTTCTGGCTTTAGATATTGTGTTCAAGCCGATGTTTCCCGACTTGGGCAAGTGTTATCAAAAGGATCAGTCAAGGGTGCTGTTCGGCAAGTTCATGTCACTGCTGGCTAAGAATTTCCATGTAAAAAGAGATGTACGATATTATGCGGACAGGCTTTGCATCACGACCGATTACCTTTATAAGATAACCTGCAAAATAGAACAGCGGACTCCGAAGGAAATCATTGACCTGTTTGTCGTAACGGAACTCAAACGCTATTTGGACAACACAGAACAGTCCGTCAAAGACCTGGCCCGTCTGTTCCATTTCGAAGACGCGTCGTACCTTTGCCGCTTTTTCCGCCGCACGGCAGGCTGTTCCGTTTCCGAATACCGCAACAGGCTTAGCCGCTCATAGGCTCCCCGTATCAAATCGCTGTATTCCACTTTCGCACATCCGAGCCGCTCCTGCAAATAGTCGAAAGCAGTCCACGGACGGACATTGGTGCCGCATGTGAACAAATCGACAGCGGCATAACCACACTCCGGCCACGTGTGTATGGTCAAGTGGGATTCTTGGATGACCACCACACCGCTCACACCCACTGGGGCGTATTTGTGAAAGTTTTCCTGTACTATGGTCGCTCCGGCACTTACTGCCGCTTCGTGCATGAATGTGCGAATCTGTTCCACATCGTCCAGTTTTTCCGGGTCGCAGTTGTAGAAGTCTGCAAGGATGTGATGCCCTAAGGGAAGGTATTGCTTTTTATCCGTATTCCCGTTTTTGTGCAGTCTGTCGAAAACCGTAGCTCCGCATACATTGCAGCCTTGTTTTTCAACTCCCTGATGGTCTGATATTCCGCCTCTTTCCCCACGGCATAGACTTTGCCGCATTGCCGGCAGCGGTAACGGTTTTGCCGGAGATTGCGGTCTGCGGTGTAGATGTCATCGCGCCTCGTTTTTCGAGAGGAAACAAGGCGCGTGTACGTTCTGTCGTTTCCAGGACAAAGAGCTGTCCTTTGTTGCCCAAAAGAGATGCGCCCATGTATTCATTGAACCGGGTGAACATCTCTTTGATGGCCAGTCCGTGCAGTTGGAAACATTTTTGCAGAAAGTAAACCTCCGTTGCCGACTTGTTCCCGAACGAGAAAAGATTCTCAATCCGGACTCTTCTTTCAGTACGCTAATGGCACGTGACAGGAACAAGGAAGCTCCCTCTTGCGTATAAGGCGGATCGGTGAACAGGCAGTCGAAACGCCCGCACAAATGCGGAGGCAGAGGCATCCTCAAATCCACCCGTTCACAACTTATCGGCAGGGCGAACCGTCCGGCCAGCCGCTCCAGACACTCGATATAACGACCGTCCATCTCAAGTACATGGATGTGTGTCGGGCAGATGCTTGGACCGGGATAAAGTTCTTTCAGCAGAAACCCGATGGCAAGGCTGACAAAATCATCATCGCCCATGCATACGATTTGTCTGCCTGTCAATGTGCCGTTTGCCAAGCAGAGCAAAGCCCTGCGGAATGCTGTCTGTACGGTACATTGGGCTTGGTCCAGTGCTACATCCGCTACGGGGCGTTCGTCGAATGCCGCACGGTATTTTTTACTCAGCGCGTCAGCGTATGCGTCCCTTGCCTGTTCGCTTTCCGCCAGTCGGCGATACAGGCAGAGGTCAATCCCCTTGAATCCAAGAGCTTGTTCCACATACTCCTTTCCGTTATGAGTAAGCCCTACGCCTCCGCTGCATTGTTCCAATATGCCCACCTGATACCTTCGTTCTTTATGGCGGTCACGATAGGTACCGGCAAGAGTAATTTTTGAGACAGGGTTTTGTTGGAAAGTGGCGCACAACAATACAATTCCTGAAAATAAAGTTCAATAATCCGTCGGTTATCCTTAATTGATACTGTCTTAAATATTTTGTCGATATAATCCATTTATTACATATCGTTGATTTACAGGCTGCAAAAATAGAACAACATCATTAAGTAATAGAGAGCAAAATCCTGCTGATATGGGTACTTTTCAATACAAAGGCAGATAGGTTGGATATATGGCCAGACGGCTCAGGACTTCATCCAAACAAAAACCGGTATAGGCGGCTCAATGAACGTACAGGAAGCGGAGGAGTTTAAGACCTCGAAGTTCTTCTGCAAAACGGATTTCGACATGAAGGAAATCAAGAAGGGGGAAGCGGCGTATGTACCGTTACTGAAGTTCCACACGTTCAAGTCGAGGGAGGAACAGGAACGCATTCTTTATCGGAATTTCGTGAATGTGGGAATGGAGGTAAAAGAAATGATAAAGGACGTGCTGAACAAACGGGAAACTAAATAGAAAGCCAGATTCCGATATGAGGGAACTAAAAAACGCCTGCAATGATTCCGTGATTATTGCGGACGTTTCGGCGTTTCCTATCTATTGTGAAAATCTTATAGTTCAAAATCAGCTTCTTGCGGCCCTACATAAAAGAAGGGAAATCAGGTGTTTTTTATATAACGGGTACATTTACCAGTCCCCCTTTTTTTGTATAATACCTGCATCTTCCGTTTTGGAGATAAACTCCCGAACCTGTTTTTCGGACAGTATATCTGCGAATATTTCCTTGAGGACAGCCCGGTTGATACAACCATTTTTACGGAAACAACAATAAAATCCTTTCAGTCTTTTACCGCAGTTTCGACGGGAGTTTATGAAAATAAAGTCGTATCTTTGCACTCTCTATCAAACAGATAAATCCATGTGAACAAAGGGTTGAACGGACATATCGCCATGCTTTCGACACAAATTATTTGTGGTTTGAATGTACCTGTCGGTAAATCGCTCCTGGCAGAGTGGATGACACCGATTGGGCTTGCCTCCTCTCGTGTTTTATTCGCCACGCTGATATTTTGGACGATCGGGCTTGTTTTCAGGAGAGAAAAGGTCAATGCCAAAGACTTGATGGTGATTGCTTTGGGCGGTATTTCCGGTGTTGCTTGTACTTATCTTTCCTTTGCGTGGGGACTTAATTATACGACACCAGTTCACTTCGCACTTATTGTCGCCTTAAATCCAATCGTAGTTATGCTCTTTTCCGTATTGTTTTTAAAAGAAGCTATCAACCGGCGGAAGTTGACAGGTGTTCTGTTGGGAATTGCAGGAGCATGGGTCTTGATTTCACAAATGGATATTGCCGCATCCGTTGAAAATCATATACTTGGCATTGTTTTCGCCATCGTCAATACAGTTATGCTCGGATTTTATCTGATTATCATCCGAAGAGTGGCGATAAAATACTCTCCTGTCACACTTCAAAAATGGATGTTCCTATTTGCAGCATTGTCCATGCTGCCGTTCAGTATAAATGAATTGTACGTGCAACCGCTTTATCAGTCCGCGTTCTGTTGGCAACCATTACTCCAGCTTGTATTCGTATTGTTGCTGGCAACTGTTCTCAACAATCTGCTATATCCCGTCGCTCTCAAGGGGATACAGCCCACCACTGCCAGCATTTACATCAACCTACAGCCTATTATAGCTTCTGTCGTTGCCATTTTAATCGGGCAGGACATTTTTAGCTGGGATGAACCGGTTTCGGCCATACTTGTCATATCCGGTGTTTTACTGGTCAGTCATTCACAAAATAAAAAATAAAGCTAATTTGCGGTTCTGTATTCATTGGGCGTACACCCGGCCATTTTCTTGAACCAACGGCTGAAGTGTTGCGGATATGGAAATCCAAGTTCATAGGATATTTCACTTATGGACTTCGCCGTATTGAATACCCGCTCTTTAGCGACATCGAGCATTTTCTGCTGGATGTGTTTCAGGGCAGGCATTCCCGTTTCTTTTTTCATCAGGTCACTGAAATAATTCGGGGAAAGACAAAGTTTGTATGCACAATATTGCACAGTCGGCATCCCTCCATGCCTTGCAGGGGCATCAGAGGCGAAATACTCATCCAGAAGGTCCTCGAAACGCGCTAACAGGTCGTGATTGGCATTGTCGCGGGTGATGAACTGACGGTCGTAGAAGCGGATGCAATAATCAAGCAGCAGCTTGATGTTATCCACGATGAGCGAACGGCTGTGCTTGTCGATAGGATACTGCAGCTCAATGCGAATTTTTCCATACATTCTATAACCGTCCGTCTTTCTTGTTTGGAAAGGTGCAGGGCTTCGTTGGCATTGTAAGAAAAATATGAATAATCTTTCATTATATGCGCCAATGGTGTACCTCGCAGAAATTCGGGATGAAATGCAACAACCCATCCTTCGGCTGGTGCAGCTGCCCGTCATCTTCAGATCCCATTACCTGACCGGGGGCGAGGAAAAGCATCGTCCCCTGCTGATAATCGTATATACTTTTTCCATATTTAAGATTTCCACAGTTCGCATCTTTCAATAGAATAGCATAGATGTTATACAGTTTTTTCCCGAACCGGAGAGGCTTCCCTTTACTGCCTTCAATAACGCTGACCAACGGGTGCAGGGTCTCCACGCCAAAATAGTCGTTGTACTGCTGGACTGTATCAACCTTCATTATTTCACTCATAATTTCCTCTTTTTTAAGTCATTGCAAATATAGCTATTTTTCTGTGATAGCTTTTCATTCTGCTTTTAATTAAAAGCAAAGATACGGATTCCCGATGGTACGGCATATACCGAAATCATCGTTTTGGATACCAATTTTACTGGTATACCGGCATCGTTCTTACCGGCCCGTTGAATTGGTAATTCTATCCGTGAAATTGATACACAGGCTCTTAATTCCCCTATCTAATTTTGCAATCAGAAAGATAATCAAACAGATAACGACATGAAAAAGAACAGATTCAAGAGAACGGCATCAGTCGTCGCGGGTTCCTGAAACGAACCGCATTGGCAGGCGCGGCCATCTGCATCGCGCCGGCATTGGAGAAAGTAACGGCCGCGGAAAAAGCCATTACAGGTAAATCGTCAGTATCGGCAGCAACCATTCCAGCAGGAATGGCAGCAGTCCGCGCACAGCGTACCTTGAGCAGCGGCAAGGCAGCCTTTACCATTTCGGCGATGGGCTTCGGCTGCATGGGGCTGAACCATCACCGCAGCCAGTCTCCCGATGAAAAGACCTGCATCCGGTTGATTCACGAAGCGATAGAACGGGGTGTAACCTTATTCGATACGGCTGAAAGCTATGGCTACCACAAGAATGAAAAACTGGTAGGCGAAGCCCTGAAAGGCTATACCGACGCGTGTTCGTCTCTTCCAAATTCGGGCACAAGTTCGTGAACGGCGTGCAGGTGAAGACCGAAGAGGACAGCACCCCGACAAACATCCGGCGCGTATGCGAGAACTCCCTGCGCAATCTCGGCGTGGAGACGCTCGGCATATTCTACCAGCATCGCGTCGACCCTGCGACGCCCATCGAGGTCGTAGCCGAAACATGCGGCGAGCTTATCCGGGAGGGAAAGATACTGCACTGGGGCATGTGCGAGGTCAATGCTGAAACCATCCGCCGGGCGCACAAGGTATGTCCGGTTACGGCCATACAGAGCGAGTATCACTCATGCACGCGCGGTGGAAGAAAACGGCGTGCTGGCGCTTTGCGAGGAACTGGGTATCGGTTTCGTGCCGTACAGCCCGCTGAACCGTGGTTCCTCGGCG
>ENA-OQAA01000334-OQAA01000334.1-human-gut-metagenome-genome-assembly--contig:-NODE-334-length-33606-cov-3.267033_pt1 | contig 33606 bp, 45 predicted proteins | sample MGYA00242489_ERZ504515 | MGnify/ENA primary metagenome ERZ504515 (study PRJEB26092, sample SAMD00036237) | human gut metagenome | host: Homo sapiens | study: EMG produced TPA metagenomics assembly of... | reverse complement strand
GTCCCATTCGAAAGAAGTAAACCCCCTTGAAGACGACGAGGTAGATAGGGCAGGGGTGGAAGTGCAGTAATGCACGGAGCTGACTGTTACTAATAGGGTGAGGGCTTGACCAAGAAATGAGAAAGGCGGTTGAAAAGCGGCTGCCGGACTCACGCAGAGGTAAAATGATTCCATTAGGATGTAACATGTATGTAGTTTTGAAGGTACAGAACGGAAACGGTAGCCGGTTGGTTATCGTTTTTTTATTATCAAATTTCGAAGAATGTCAATTAAGGTTGCCTGCCCACTGGATTTGTAATATAATGGGAACGTTGAAAAATCGAAAAGAATAAGATCTGCTGTCACGCTGTAAACATAAATATACAAGGCCGTCAGCAGAGAAGAGGATGAAAAAATGAGCAGATTATCAGTGGTTTTGCCAGCTTATAACGAAGACTGATGGTAGGAAAAACCTGCCGTGTTCTTCATGACGTATTAGCAGAAGCCGGCATTTCCTACGAACTAGTTGTTGTTGACGATGGCTCAAAAGACAAAACCTGGGAAGAAATTACCAAAGCCGGAGAAAAAGATGGAAATGTTCTTGGCGTTCATTTTCCAGAAATTTTGGAAAGAGGCAGCAGTATATGCAGGAATGGCTCAGGCAACAGGAGATGTGGTGGCAGTTATGGATTGTGATCTGCAGCACCCGCCGGAAACTTTGATTTCCATGTACCATCTCTGGGAGCAGGGATGGGAAGTAATCGAAGGCGTAAAGAAATCAAGAGGAACGGAAAGTCTGCTTCATAAAGAGAGCGCTGGCTTTTTCTATGGAATCATGTCCAAGGCTACAGGTGTGAATATGCAGAATGCTTCGGATTTCAAGATGATGGACAGGAAAGCAGTGAATAGTATTCTTTCTATGCCAGAACGAAATATGTTTTTCCGTGCGACCTCATCCTGGGTGGGATTTAAGACCACTTATGTGGAATTTGAGGTGCGGGACAGAGAAGCTGGACAGTCTAAGTGGTCTACCTGGTCCTTGATAAAATACGCTTTTACCAATATTGTGGCTTTTACTACAGCACCGCTGCAATTTGTAACGGTCGTAGGAGGGGCATGCTTTGGATGCTCCCTGATTTTGATTATTTATTCGCTGGTACAATTTTTTGCCGGCAGAGCGGTAGAAGGATATACAACTACCCTTATCGTTCTTCTGCTTATTGGAAGCGCTATTATGCTCAGTCTTGGAATCATTGGCTATTACATTGCAAAAATATACGAAGAAGTAAAACGGCGTCCACGCTATATCATTTCTCAGATTCTTCGTGGAAAAGAGGATGTCTATCAGGAGGTAAACCATGACCGCTCTCATTAAGAAACTGTATGCCAGTGATGTGGTACGTTATGTGTTTTTTGGAGGATGTACTACACTGGTAAATTTGGTGAGCTTTTTTCTTATGCGTCAGGCAGGAGTTCAAAGAGATCTTGCAAATGTGATCTCGATTATTCTGGCAATTCTTTTTGCCTATGTGGTAAATTCTAAATTTGTTTTTCAGGACAAATGCGAGACTTTGAAAGACCATATCCGTCCATTCTGCAAATTTGTCGGAGCGAGAGGTGTAACAATGGTGATTGAAGTAGCAGGCGTATGGTTCTTTGCAGAGATCATACACATGAATGATATGGCCGGCAAATTTATCACCCAGTTTGTAGTTCTGGCATTAAATTACATATTCAGTAAATTCCTGGTATTTACCAGCGGGAGGAAATCATGACATTAGAAGAAACACTTAAACAGATAAAGCCTTTGAATGAGGAAAAAATGAAAACAGCCAGAATGCGATGGGACAGCATTGCCAAGCCTCTCCATTCCCTTGGAAAAATGGAAGATCTGATTACGCAGATCGTTGGAATTACAGGGGAAGAGAAAGTGGATCTTGGAAAAAAGGCTCTTGTTGCCATGTGTGCAGACAACGGCGTGGTAGAAGAGGGGGTTACCCAGACAGGACAGGAAGTTACTGCAATTGTAGCAGATAATTTTGTAAAAGAAACCACTACCGCTTGTGTAATGTGTCACCAGTGTGGAGTGGATGTAAAGCCAGTGGATGTGGGAATGGTAAGAGACACCACAGCACGTACAGATCTGAAAGTTATGTATGGAACCCACAATATGACGAAAGGTCCTGCTATGGCAAGAGAAGAAGCCATAAAAGGAATTGAAGCAGGAATTGCTATGGCAGAAGAGTTGAAGGCTCAGGGGTATCGTCTTTTTGCAACTGGTGAGATGGGAATTGGAAATACCACAACCAGCAGTGCAGTTGCATCTGTGCTTCTGGGACAACCAGTGGAAACCATGACTGGCCGTGGCGCAGGACTTTCCAGCGATGGACTTACCCGCAAGATTCAGGCGATTAAGAAAGCCATTGATTTAAATAAGCCGGATGCAAAAGATTCCATAGACGTGCTTGCAAAAGTTGGAGGCCTTGATATCGCAGGAATGGCAGGCGTGTATCTTGGCGGAGCTGCATTACAGATCCCGGTTCTTATTGACGGTTTTATTTCCGGAGTTGCCGCGCTTGTAGCAGCCAGACTTTGCCCGGCGGCAGCGGATTATATGATCGCCAGTCATGTGTCCAAAGAACCGGCAGCACATCTTGTTCTGGATGAGCTTGGAAAAGAAGCTGTGCTTCATGCTGACATGTGTCTTGGGGAAGGCACTGGAGCCATTGCCCTTTGTCCGTTTCTTGATATGGGAGCTACTCTTTACAATACATTAAGTACATTTGATGATATTCACGTGGAACAGTACGAGGAGCTGAATTAATATGATGACAGTTGTGACCGGGGGAAGCGGAAGCGGAAAATCTGCTTTTGCAGAAGATAAAATAGTATCTTTTGGACCGGCAAAAAGAATCTATATTGCAACCATGCATCCATATGACGAGGAAAGTCATAAGCGTGTGGCACGTCATCAGAAAATGCGTGCAGGAAAAGGATTCGAGACAGTTGAATGTTATACCGGATTGAAGAATCTGGATTTCCCGGAAAATGCTGTGGTTCTTCTGGAATGTATGTCCAATCTTGCCGCTAATGAGATGTTTGAGGAAAAAGGGGCTGGTGAAAAAACTGTGGAAGCCGTTTTGGAAGGCATAAAAAAGTTGAGAAGCCAGGTACGTCATCTGGTAATTGTCACCAATGAGATTTTTTCCGAAGCAGCCAGTTATGAGGGCGATACCATCCGCTATCAGGAATATCTGGGGATAATCAATCAAAACATTGGAAAAATGGCTGATGAGGTGGTTGAAGTAGTATATGGGATTCCAATCTGGCATAAAGGAGGAAAAATCATTGAAAATGCTGTGGAATAATTTTAAAGTGGCATTTGCCATGTATTCAAAAATCCCTATGCCAATGGCAGACTGGAACAAGGAGAATATGAAATATACATTCTGTTTTTTTTCCTTTTATCGGCCTGGTAATTGGAGCGCTTTCTTATCTGGTAGGATGGGCAGGGGGAAAATTTGGATTTAATCCGTCTTTTGTCTCAGCAGTTCTTGTACTGGTTCCGGTAGTGGTGACAGGTGGAATCCATGTAGATGGTCTTCTGGATACTTCGGATGCATTAAGCTCCTGGCAGGAAAGGGAGAGACGTCTTGAAATTCTGAAAGATTCCCATGCCGGTGCATTTGCGGTTATTACAGCCTGTGCTTTTTTCTGATATGGTATGGAGCTTACAGCCAGTTGTGGACGGACAGGCGGGCACTTTTGATCATGGCTCTCGGATTTATGGTTTCCAGATGTTTTTCCGGAATCAGTGTCATGATGTTTCCAAAGGCACGTAAAGATGGAACTGTAGCAGAATTTTCCAGAAAAGCAGAAGATATGATCGTGCGAAATGTGCTGATCGTTTATCTTGGAATTCTGCTGGCGGTGATGATATGGATCCAGCCTGTGATGGGCATTCTGGCATTTGGAACTGCAGTACTTGTTTTCCTTTATTATCATTATAAAGCAATGAAATATTTTGGCGGGATCACAGGTGACCTGGCAGGATATTTTCTGTGCCTTTGTGAGGTGGGAATGACTGTTGTACTGGCTGTTGTTTCTGTATTTATCTAGACGTGTCTGAAAAATCATTCCCGCAATCTGCACGCCCCACTTGCGGTATATTTTGCCGAATTCGGTTGTCGTAGCCCGCTACGCGCCCTCATCCGGGCAAAATCTCCCACAAATTGTGACGTACATCTTGCAGAAAGTCTTTTACAGACACGCTCCGGGAACTGGGAAAAAAGGAGAAATTGTAACAATGGAAATGATCATTGGAGGTGCTTTTCAGGGAAAGAGCACATATGCAAAAGAACATCATCCTGATGTCTGCTGGAAAAAGGGAGCCGATCTGGAAAAAGAAGAGCTTATGAATGCAGAGGGCGTCCTTGATTTTCAGGAGTATATCAAAAAAGAATTAAAAGCAGACAAAGATGTGGCCAGACTGGCAGAAGAATTATGGGAGAAAAATCCGGATATCATTCTGGTAAGTCAGGAAGTAGGATACGGCGTTGTCCCCATGGATGCTTTTGACCGGAAATACCGGGAGGCAGTGGGAAGAGTCTGTACGGATCTCGCATCAAAAAGCAAAAAGGTAATACGTGTAGTATGTGGAATTGGGACGGTGATCAAAAATGCTTAAACTTATTCTGGTTCGTCATGGGGAAACCCAGGGGAATAAGTTAAAAAGATATATAGGAAAAAGAACGGATGAACCTCTTTGTCCGGAGGCTGGGAATATGCTGGCGCAGCTTGCTTATCCGGAAGTACAGGCAGTTTATGCAAGTCCTATGATCCGCTGTACCCAGACAGCAGGAATCCTTTTTCCCGGAAAAAAGCTGAATATTATTGATGAGCTTGCAGAATGTGATTTTGGAGAATTTGAAAATAAAAATTATCAGGAACTGGACGGAAATGAACATTACCAGTCTGGATCGATTCTGGTGGACTTCTGCCATTTCCGGGAGGAGAGAGCAGAGAGGAATTTAAAAGACGCAATGTGACCGGCTTCCAGAAAGCTGTAAATGGTTGTCTCCGTAATGGGATTTCTTTGGCAGCACTTGTGGTGCATGGCGGTACGATCATGAATGTTATGGAAGAATATGCAGACGAAGACCGCTCTTTTTATGACTGGCATGTGCAGAATGGCAAAGGCTATGAGGTGGAAATTGATCCTGAATTATGGAAAAAGGGCCGGAAATTCTTGCATGTGATCCGGGAGTTATAAAGATACATATACGAATAATGCAGATGGAAAATCAGCTATGGATTAGAGCTTGTTTGAAAAATCCATTAATAGAGAGAACAAGGCAGTTTGTTTAATTGACAGACTGCCTTGTTTTCATGTTTATGCAGACTGCGGGCAAAATCTCCCTCGAATTGTGACGTACAGCTTGTAGAAAGCATTTTCAAACATGCCCTAGAGCGTGTTTTGGCTGTGCTCAGTTAGTTTATTTGAACAAAAATTTTGAGAAAGCCAAAAATATTTTTAGATTTCCTATTGAAATTTATATGGGAATGTGTTACATTATCTGTATAAAATATCCTAAAAAATGTTGAATTGTGCTATTTGATTCAACAATTTTAACAAGTAAAGGAGGATGCCATATGCTTATTATTGGTAATGGAAGAATGATCACACGGGACGCATCCAAGGCATTTATAGAGAACGGTGCAGTTGCAATGGATGGTAACACCATAGTTATGGTGGGGACTACAGATGAGGTGAAGAAGGCATATCCGGATGGAGAATTTGTAGATGCCAGAGGCGGAGTTATCATGCCTGCATTTATCAATACCCATGAGCATATCTACAGCTCTTTTGCCAGAGGTCTGAGTATTAAAGGATATATCCCAAGGGCTTTCTGGATATTCTGGATGGACAGTGGTGGACTATTGACCGTCATCTTACCCTGGAGCAGACCAGACTTTCTGCGATGGCTACTTATATCGACAGTATCCGGAATGGTGTAACGACTGTATTTGATCATCACGCAAGCTTTGGACATATTACCGGTTCCCTCAGTGCTATTGAGTCAGCAGCTAAGGATCTTGGTGTCCGTACCTGCCTTTGCTATGAAATTTCCGACCGTGACGGCATGGACAAGTCCAGAGAATCTGTAATGGAGAATGTGAACTTTATCAAACACGCACTTGCAGATGACAGCGACATGATCGCTGCTATGATGGGTATGCATGCATCTTTCACTATTTCCGATGAGACCATGGAATTGTGTAACGAACTGAAGCCAGACGGTGTTGGCTATCATATTCATGTTGCAGAGGGAATCTATGACCTTCATCAGTGCCTGAAGGAGCACAGCAAACGAATTGTAGACAGACTTTACGATTGGAATATTCTTGGGCCGAAGACGCTTCTGGGACATTGTATTTATATTAACGAGCATGAGATGGATTTAATTAAAGAGACTGACACCATGGTTGTCCACAATCCGGAATCCAATATGGGAAATGCCTGCGGATGTCCGCCTACCATGGAATTGGTACATAAGGGAATCGTTACGGGACTTGGAACTGATGGATACACCCACGATATGCTGGAATCCTGGAAGGTTGCCAATATCCTTCACAAGCATCATCTCTGCGATCCAAATGCTGCATGGGGTGAGGTTCCCAAGATGCTCTTTGAGAACAATGCAATTATTGCCAACCGCTACTTTAAGAAACCACTTGGTGTTCTGAAAGAGGGGGCAGCTGCCGATGTGATCGTAATGGATTACAACCCACTTACACCTATGAGAGCAGACAATGTAAACGGACATCTTCTGTTTGGAACTACAGGACATGACGTTGTGACTACTGTATGTAACGGCAAGGTTCTTATGAAAGACAGGGAAGTGCTGGTTTGTGACGTAGATAAGGTTATGGCTGACTGCCGTCAGTCTGCACAGGAACTGGCTGACGATATTAACGGAGGAAAATAAATATGAGCGATATTATGACATGTATGCCTTTCGGGCAGCTGATGGACTGGGTCCTTCAGGAGAAAAAAGGGCAGGACACTGTATTTGGGGTACATCGCCCATACACAGCAGATCCGAAGAATGATATGACTATTTTTACCAGAAACCTGGAGACACCAGTGGGACCGGCAGCAGGTCCCCATACCCAGCTGGCACAGAATATCATCGCTTCTTATTATGCAGGAGCCCGTTTTTTTGAGCTGAAGACAGTTCAGAAGATGGATGGCGCAGAGCTTTCAGCATGTGTGAATAAACCGTGCATTCTTGCAGATGATGAGGGATATAACTGCGAATGGTCAACTGAGCTGACTGTTCCGGACGCGATGGGCGAGTACATCAAGGCATGGTTTATCCTTCATGTGATCGCAAAAGAATTTGGCCTGGGTGCACAGGATGGGTTCCAGTTTAATATTTCCGTAGGATATGATCTTGCAGGAATTAAGGGAGACAAGGTCAATACCTTTATTGACGGAATGATGGAAGCAAAGGACACTGTTATTTTCCAGGAATGCAGAAAATGGCTTTTGGACAATGCTGACAAGTTCCAGAACTTTACCAGAGAAGACATCGAAGCAATCCCATCCAATGTCTGTAATTCTGCTACGATCTCCACACTGCATGGATGTCCTCCACAGGAGATTGAGAGCATTGCAAATTATCTGCTTACAGAGAAACATCTGAATACCTTTGTAAAGTGCAACCCGACCCTTCTTGGCTATGATTTTGCAAGAAAGACCATGGATGAGATGGGATATGATTATATGGTATTCGGCGATTTCCATTTCAGAGACGATTTGCAGTATGAGGATGCAGTCCCCATGCTTACACGTCTGATGAAATTATCCGAAGAACTGGGGCTGGAATTTGGTGTAAAGATTACCAATACTTTCCCGGTTGATGTTACCCGAAATGAGCTTCCAAGTGAAGAAATGTACATGTCCGGCAAAGCTTTGTTCCCATTGTCCATTTCCCTTGCAGCCAAACTTTCTGCTGAATTCGCAGGAAAACTTCGAATTTCCTATTCCGGAGGTGCAGATTATTTCAATATTGACAAAATTGTGGGATGCGGTATCTGGCCTGTAACTATGGCTACCACCCTTTTGAAGACAGGCGGCTACCAGAGATTTACCCAGGTAGCAGATAAGGTAGAAGGAATCTGTCCGAAGAAATGGGAAGGAATCGACGTGGATGCATTGAAGAAGCTGGCAGCAGATGCTATTACTGATGGGCATCATGTGAAGAACATTAAGCCGGTTCCGAACAGAAAGAGCACAAAAGAAGTTCCTCTTCTGGACTGCTTCTATGCACCGTGTTCTGAAGGATGTCCAATCCATCAGGATATTCCACAGTATGTAGCACTGACTGGTGAGGGTAAATATAAAGAAGCACTTGAAGTGATCCTTGAGAAAAATGCCCTGCCATTTATTACAGGTACCTTATGTGCACACAACTGTATGACCAAATGTACCCGTAATTTCTACGAAGAATCCGTAAATATCCGTGGCACCAAGCTGACAGCAGCAGAGCATGGCTATGAGCAGCTGATCGGTGAGATCAAGGCTGGCGAGCCAAACGGTAAGAAGGTCGCCGTAGTTGGTGGCGGTCCTGCAGGTATTGCAGCTGCTTACTTCCTTGCAAGAGAGGGCGCAGCAGTTACCATTTTTGAAAAAGAAGAGAAAGCCGGCGGCGTGATCCGTTACGTGATACCTGGATTCCGTATTGGAGACGCTGCTATTGACAAAGATATTTCTTTCATCCAGAAGATGGGTGTAGAGATCCGCACAAATACAGAAATCACTTCTGTGGCAGATCTGAAAGCACAGGGCTATGATGCTGTGATCCTGGCAATTGGAGCTGGCAAGCCTGGCACTTTGAAACTGGAAAAAGGTGAGACCGTTAACGCTCTGAAGTTTCTTCGTGATTTCAAGGCAAATGATGGTAAGCTGAATATTGGCAAAAATGTAGTTGTAATCGGCGGCGGAAACACTGCCATGGACACTGCAAGAGCTGCGAAACGCACAGAAGGTGTAGAGCATGTTTATCTTGTATACAGAAGAACCAAGCGCTATATGCCAGCTGCAGAGGATGAGCTTCTGGAAGTTCTGGAGGAGGGCGTTGAGTTTAAGGAACTTCTTTCTCCGGTAAGTCTTGATGGCGGCAGACTGCTCTGCAAGAAGATGAAGCTCGGCCAGATGGATGTTTCCGGACGTGCAGGTGTAACCGAGACTGCAGATGTGGTAGAGGTTCCGGCTGACACCGTGATCGTAGCTGTTGGAGAAAAGATTGATACCGATTTCTACACTGCCAACCAGATCGCAGTGGATGAAAGAGGAAAAGCAAAGGTCAACGATAAAACTCTTGAAACCAGCGTGAGTGGTGTCTATGTTGCCGGAGACGGCGCCAGAGGCGCAGCAACCATCGTAGAGGGAATCCGGGATGCACAGCTGGCAGTGAAAGATATTCTTGGCAAAGAGATTACCAGAGATGCAGCTGTGACAGGTGATGTGAAAGACTGTTTCGAAAAGAAAGGTATCCTGAAGCACAGCAAAGAGGCGAAGACAGAGGAAGAGAGATGTCTTACCTGTAACAAAGTCTGTGAGAACTGTGTAGATGTGTGCCCGAACCGTGCCAATATTTCCATCAAGGTTCCTGGAATGGCTATGAATCAGGTGATTCACGTAGATTATATGTGTAATGAGTGCGGCAACTGTAAGAGCTTCTGCCCATACGCAAGTGCACCATACAAGGATAAATTTACTCTGTTTGCAAATGAGAAAGACATGGCAGACAGTAAGAACGATGGTTTTGTTGTTCTGGATAAAGAGAATAAGACCTGTAAGGTCAGATTTGTAGGCCAGATCACAGACTGCAAGGCAGACGATCCGGCAGATAAACTGTATGACGGTTTGAAGAAGCTGATCTGTGCAGTGATCGATGATTATGGATATCTGATAACTAAATAAAGTAATAGAAAATACTGTCCACAGCTTTTTAAGGGCTGTGGACAGTATCTATATTTTGACAGGCAGCGAGCCGAAGTATGTTCATGCATAAGATCTTGGTGACTGCTGCGATAATTTGGGAAACCTTCAGAATGTGTTTCTCATAGTTTACTGTGAAGTTTAGGAGCGCAGTTAAAAGACATCTGACTTTCATGGGGGGAGTAGAAGGAGAGTCCAACATTGGCAGTATTTACAGTCAATGGCCAGAGGTAGAGACGGAAAAAAAATCAAAAGCTGCTCAGATTTCTCCGTGATGAGTTACATCTGACTTCTGTAAAAGATGGCTGTAGTGAGGGTGCCTGTGGAGCCTGTACAGTGATTATCGATGGCAGAACCTGTAAGGCCTGTGTGCCGGATACAGATCTGCTGGATGGCAGAAATATCATTACAGTAGAAGGTCTGACAGAGTGGGAAGAAAAGGTATATACGTATGCATACGGAAAGGCTGGTGCCGTACAGTGCGGCTTTTGTATTCCTGGCATGGTAATGTGCACGAAAGCTCTTCTGGATGTGAATAAAGAGCCCACTGATGAAGAAATCAAATATGCCTTGCGTAACAATTATTGCCGTTGTACCGGATATGTAAAAATTATAGATGCAGTACGGATCGCGGCTAAAGTTATGCAGGAGGGGACACTTCCGGAAGAAATTAACAACGACTGGCATATTGGCTCCCGTGTAGCAAGAATCGATGTTGGGGAAAAGGTTCTTGGTACCGGAAAATATCCAGACGATTTTTACCTGGATGGTATGCTTTATGGATCAGCACTGAGAAGTAAATATCCGCGTGCAAGGGTGCTTTCCATTGATAAGACCAAGGCACTGGCACTTCCTGGGGTAGAGGCAGTTGTTACGGCGGAAGATATTCCAGGAGAGAATAAAATCGGACATTTGAAGCATGATCAGTATACCCTGATTCCCATAGGAGGCTTACCCATTATCTGGGAGATGCCATTGCACTTGTGGCAGCCAGGGATAAAGAGACTGCAGATAAGGCAGCGAAGCTGATCCAGGTTGAGTATGAGGTACTTCCTCACATTCATACAATTGAAGAGGCAGCGAAACCAGATGCACCAAAGGTATTTGATGAGGAAGAGAACAATATCTGTGCATATAAACATATCAGCCGGGGAAATGCAGCAGAGGCTATAAAAAATTCCAAATATGTGATTTCCCATCATTTTGAGACACCATGGACGGAACACGCATTTCTGGAACCGGAATGTGCTGTGTCTTTTTATGATGAAGACGGAGATGTTTTTGTATATTCCACAGACCAGTCAGCACATCAGACGCTGCACGAATGCAGCTTAGTTCTTGGTACAGATAAAGTAAAGGTACAGAATGCGCTGGTAGGCGGCGGATTTGGTGGTAAGGAAGACATGACCGTGCAGCATTTAAGTGCGCTTCTTACTTATGTGACGAAGAAACCGGTTAAGATGAAGCTTACAAGAGCAGAATCCCTGCTGGTTCATCCTAAGCGCCATCCTTTTTATATGGATATGACCATGGGCTGTGATGAAAATGGAAATATCATGGGAGTAAAGGCAAAGGTTGCCGCGGATACAGGTGCATTCGCATCTCTTGGCGGTCCGGTTCTGGAGCGCGCATGTACCCATGCAGCAGGTCCTTATCACTACGAAAACTTTGAAATTGAGGGAACGGCTTACTATACCAATAATCCGCCGGCAGGAGCATTTCGCGGATTTGGAGTTACCCAGACCTGTTTTGCTACAGAGACACTTCTGAATATGATGGCAGATAAGGTGGGAATCACTCCCTGGGAAATTCGTTACCGCAATGCGATCCGGCCCTGGGAGACGCTTCCAAATGGTCAGATTGTTGACGCTTCCACAGGTCTTGTGGAGACCTTAGAAGCAGTACAGCCGAAATATGAAGCTGCGTTGGCAGCAGGAAAAGCGGTTGGCATTGCTGCGCCATGAAGAATGCAGGTGTTGGTGTTGGAATTCCAGACACTGGCCGCGTGAAACTGATTTATGAAGAGGATAAGAAGCTTCACATCTACTCAGGAGCTTCCTGTATTGGACAGGGGCTTGGCACAGTACTGACCCAGATGATCGTGAGTAATACAGATATAAAAAGAGAGGATATCATTTACGAGCGCAGCAATACCTGGATTTCACCAGATTCCGGAACTACATCCGGTTCCAGACAGACATTGATCACCGGTGAGGCTTGCAGAAGAGCCTGTGAGAAACTGATGGAGGATAAAAAAGCAGGATTAAGCGTAGAAGATATGATCGGTAAGGTTTATTATGCAGAATATCTTGCGAAGACCGATCCTCTTGGTGCAAATGTGCCCAATCCGGTATCCCATGTTGCTTATGGATATGCTACCCAGGTTTGTATTTTGGATTCCAAGACTGGTAAGATTGAAGAGATAGTTGCTGCTCATGATGTGGGAAAAGCGGTAAATCCTTTGTCCTGTGAGGGGCAGATCGAGGGCGGTGTGGTAATGTCCATAGGATTTGCCCTGCGGGAAAAATATCCCATTGATGAGAACTGTAAACCTATTTCCAAGTATGGTTCTTTAGGTCTTTTCCGTGCACATGAGATTCCGAAGATTGATGCCATTGTTATCGACAAGCCAGGTCTTAAGGTTGCCTGCGGTGCTATTGGTATTGGAGAAATTACATCCATTCCCACAGCACCCGCAATAGCAGATGCCTATTTCCGAAGAGATGGTGTAAGGCGTTACAGCCTTCCTCTTAGTGAAACACCATATGAAAGGAAGGGATGAGAGATGGCAGTAAAGAAGAAATTTCCGTATCGGTCAGCTGTTGTGGCATGTAATGGGGGTGCAGGGTTACAGCAGGGGACAATGGATGCAAAGATGGATGTATTGGCTGTGGAGCCTGTGTGGAGAAATGTAAATTTGGCGCTATTTCCCTGAATGAGTATGGTGTGGCGGAAATAGATGAAGAAAAATGCATTGGCTGCGGGGCATGTGGAAGGTATGTCCACAGCAGATCATTCATGTCCATGAATGTGCCAATTGGATCGTAGTAAAATGCTCAAATAAGAGTAAAGGGGCAGAGGCAAAAAAACAGTGTGAAGTCAGCTGTATTGGCTGTGGAATCTGCGAGAAGACCTGTACGGCCGGGGCAATCCGGGTTACAGATAACTGTGCAGTGATAGAAGAGTCTGTCTGCCTGAGCTGTGGAATGTGCGCAGTGAAGTGTCCAAGACATGCGATTTACGATCTGCGGGGAATTTATACGGCGAAAAATTAGAGAAGCGATTATGACAGTTACGCAATATTCCATGGCGAAATATACCGCAAAGCAGGGAATGAAGATTGCGGGAATGATTTTCCAGACATGCTCCAGGCTGATAGAGCTTTGAATTTGCAGAAATTTCAAAATTATACAGATAAAACAGCTAAATTATTTATAAAATTATTGCAAAACACCGGTGAAATATGATACAATAATTTTGCATTGAAAGAATATTTTGTACAATATTTTTTAGGTTGAGACGGAAAGAGAAGAAGCATAAGGGGCCGACGATCAGTTCAAAGAAGAACCGTAAACTTGTTTTTTGAACGGCGTCGGCCATTCCTTTATGAGGGGGTAAAGGGCGGATTGGAGGCATCCGCTGCAAAAAATATAAAGAAGGTGAAGCATATGATTGGAAAGAGTGTTCCAAGAGTAGACGCTTATGAGAAAGTGACAGGACGTGCGAAATTTACAGATGACCTGATCCTGAATAAGTGTCTGGTAGCCAGGGTTTACCATGCAAAGATCGGAAACGGCGTGGTAAAATCCATTGATACCAGCGAAGCAGAGGCTCTGGACGGCGTAGTAAAGGTAGTTACCTTTAAGGACGTACCGAATCATTGTTATCCCACCCCAGGACATCCCTGGTCCGTGGAGCTTGCTCATCAGGATGTGGCAGACCGTAATCTGCTCACCGGACGAGTACGGTATTATGGCGATGATATTGCAGCTGTAGTAGCTGAGGACGAAGTGACAGCTTCCAGGGCATTGAAGCTGATCAAAGTAGAATATGAGGAATATCCGGTGGTCGTGAGCCCGAAGATTTCCATGCGTGGAACGGGGCATCCCATTCATCTTGACAAGAAGGATAACATTCTGGCAAGATCCAGCTTTGCGATCGGAGATGTGGACAGCGCAATGGAGAAGGCTGCCGTGAAGCTGAAAAGAAGCTATAAGACACCTATTGTCCAGCACTGCCATATTGAGAATAATATTTCTTACGCCTATATGGAAAAGGGAAGGATCGTGGTGGTTTCTTCCACACAGATTCCACATATTGTACGCCGTATTGTTGGCCAGGCACTTGGAATCCCCTGGGGCAGGTACGTGTGATCAAGCCTTATGTAGGCGGTGGTTTTGGCAACAAGCAGGAGGTGCTTTATGAACCTCTGAATGCATTTCTCACCATGCAGGTGGGCGGTCGCCCTGTGAAGATCGAGCTTACACGTGAGGAGACCTTTACCAATACCAGAACCCGTCACTCCATTGAATATGACATGGAAGCAGGCGTAGATGCAGAAGGACATCTTCTTGCAAAAGAGATGACTACCTATTCCAATCAGGGAGCTTATGCATCCCACGGACATGCCATAGCAGCCAATGGTCTGACAGCCAGCAGACTTCAGTATGCATGTCCAAATATCCGAGGAGAAGCATATACCGTCTATACCAACTGTCCTACAGCAGGGGCGATGAGAGGATATGGTATTCCTCAGGTTTGCTTTGCCACAGAGAGCTTTATGGATGATATTGCTTATGAAATCGGTATGGATCCGCTGGAATTCCGCAGAAAAAATCTGATCCATGGCTATTATGAAGATGCCTATCTGAAGCCAATCGCAGCGAATACCAACGGTATTTTTGAGTGCCTGGAAAAAGGAGCAGAGTATATTCACTGGGATGAGAAACGGAAGGCATATCAGAACCAGACTGGCGATATCCGGCGTGGAGTTGGTATGGCACTGTTTTCCTATAAGACTGGTGTATGGCCAATTTCTCTGGAGATTGCAGGTGCAAGGCTGTCTCTGAATCAGGATGGAAGTGTACAGCTGCAGGTTGGTGCTACAGAGATTGGACAGGGCGCGGATACTGTATTTTCCCAGATGGCAGCAGAGACCTTACATATGGATATTTCCAGGGTACATATTGTAACCCAGCAGGATACAGATGTGACGCCTTTTGATACAGGTGCGTATGCTTCCAGACAGTCCTTTGTCACAGGTACAGCTGTGAAGGAATGTGCGCAGCAGCTGAAGCAGAAGATCTTAGAATATGCCAGAACACTGGTTCCAGGTAATGTGGACCGGCTGGAACTGGAGGATGGTTATATTCTGGCAGATGGCAAGCCTGCGATTTCCCTTGAGGATCTGGCTATGGAGAGCTATTACAGTCTGAGTAATTCTTCTGTCCTTACAGCAGAGGTTTCCAGACAGGTGAAGAAGAATACAGTTGCCAGCGGCTGTTGTTTTGCGGAAGTAGAAGTAGATATGAAACTTGGTAAGATCAAGGTTCTGGATATTGTGAATGTTCATGACAGTGGAACCTTTTGAATCCGCAGCTTGCAGCAATGCAGGTTCATGGCGGTATGTTCATGGGAATCGGTTATGGAGTTTCTGAGCAGCTTCTTATCGATGAGAAAACAGGAAGACCATTAAATGGGACTTTGCTGGATTATAAAATGATGACAATGATGGATACTCCGGATCTGACTGCTGAGTTTGTAGAGCTGAACGATCCAATGGTCCATATGGAAATAAAGCCCTAGGTGAGCCTCCTGCAATTCCAAGTGCACCGGCCATCCGGAATGCTGTGCTTCATGCAACTGGCATCGGCTTTTCTGAGATTCCTCTGACACCGCAAAGACTGATAGACGGTTTTACAAAGACCGGACTGATCTGAGAAAGGGGGCATGAGGAATGTACGATATTGAAAATTATTTTAATGCAGAGACCATTAAGGAAGCGGTAACTCTTCTGAAGGAGTATCCGGATGCAAGGGTGATTTCCGGGGGAAGTGATGTGCTGATCAAGATCCGTGAGGGCAAAATGGCCGGTACATCTTTAGTGAGCATTCGTGATATTAAGGAAATCAAAGGAGTCCAGCAGATGGAGTCTGGTGATATTTATATTGGTGCAGGAACTACTTTTTCCCATGTGACCAATGATCCGGTGATTCAGAAGCTGATCCCGGTTCTGGGGGAAGCAGTAGATCAGGTTGGCGGACCACAGGTCCGCAATATTGGGACTATTGGCGGAAATGTCTGCAATGGTGCGGTCAGTGCGGACAGTGCACCTACACTTTTTTCGCTGAATGCCATGCTGCGGATCGCAGATGGAACTGGTGGACGGATGGTTCCCATCAGGGATTTTTATCTGGGACCTGGTAAGGTGGATCTGCATCAGGGAGATGTGCTCACCCACATTGTGATCCCTGGGAAGGATTATCAGGGATATCATGGATTTTATATTAAGTATTCCATGCGAAATGCAATGGATATTGCGACCCTGAGCTGTAGTGTAGTCAGCAGAATCAATCCTCTGAAAAAGGTTCTGGAGGATGTAAGGATCACCTTTGGTGTAGCTGCACCCGTGCCGTATCGGTGTGCGAAGACGGAAGAGGCGCTGAGGGGTATGGAAATTGGCGAAGAGCTGTATCAGAAGGTGGAAGAGCTGGTAAGGGAAGAAATCAATCCCAGAGATTCCTGGCGAGCTTCCAAGGCATTCCGCCTGCAGATTGGCGGAGAAATCGCGAAGCGCGCGCTGAAGGAGAGTGTTCGCAGGGGAATGGTGACGGGAGTTGTAGTGCCGGATGTCCGGACAACTTCAGGCGAAAATATGAGTTCAAATGGGGAAATTTATCCTTCATCTGATACTAAGAATGTAACAGGAGGTGAGCAGTCATGAAAAAGGATATGCGGCTGGTACAGTGTACTGTAAACGGAAAAGAGGTAGCTGAGTATGTGGACGTGAGAGAATCCCTTCTTGACATGCTGCGAAACCGCCTTGGGCTTACCTCTGTGAAGAAAGGCTGTGAAGTAGGTGAATGCGGTGCCTGTACTGTGATCATTGACGGTGAGACCATTGACTCCTGTATTTATCTGGCAGTCTGGGCTGAGGGAAAGAATATCCGCACCCTGGAAGGTCTTGAGAAAAACGGCGAACTTACCAGGATTCAGGAAGCTTTTATTGAGGAAGGCGCTATCCAGTGCGGATTCTGCACACCAGGCTTTGTTATGTCTGCCACAGTGCTTCTTGAGCGGGGCGAGAAGCTTACGAGAGATGCCATCCGCAAGCATATGGCAGGAAATCTTTGCCGCTGTACAGGGTATGAGAATATTGTGAATGCAGTGGAGAAGGTGAATAAGGAGAATATGACAGCTGAGGGTAAATAATTTAAGTGCTGTTGTTACTGTTTACTGGTGACATTCCGCGTGCTGTTTTTTGTGAACGTAGTCACAGAAACCCGAGAAGTGCGGCGCGAAATCATGCGAATGCATGATTTCTGTGCATCGTGAAGCATGTTGCTGTGAACGGAGTGAACAGTAATCTACTGTTTGTGGGTTCTATATTAAAAATGTATTTTATACTATACTGTAAATGAAAAAAGTGTTATAATATTAATTACAAAACAATATTGTTATGAAATTGACTAAATTAAATAAAAAACAGCTAATATGTATCAATATTGTTATAATACAAAAATATCAGAGGGCGGGGACTTCCCCGCCTTTTCTAAAATATTAAAAATGGGCAGGAAAAAAGTATGAGTGACAAGTGTATAATAGTCCGCGGCGGCGGAGACCTGGCAAGCGGCGTGATCCACAGGCTGCATCGCTGTGGCTATCGTGTATTGATCTTAGAATGTGAAAAACCAAGTGCAATCCGCAGAAAGGTAGCGTTTTGCGAATCTGTATATGATGGGACAGCAGCAGTAGAAGGGATTCTTTGCAGAAGAATAGATTCTCTGGAAGAATGCGAGCAAGTCTGGCAAGCAGGGGAAATTCCACTTATGGTCGATCCGGCAGGCGATTGTATGATTGAACTTTATGCGCAAGGCAAGGTAGCTGCTCTGGTAGATGCAATTCTTGCAAAGAGAAATCTTGGAACTTCAAGAAATATGGCACCTCTTACCATTGGTCTGGGACCAGGCTTTTTTGCCGGGGAAGACGTGGATTACGTTGTGGAAACCATGCGAGGTCACGATCTTGCCAGAATCATTACTGAGGGTCCGGCAATTCCAAATACGGGTGTCCCCGGAATGGTAGGCGGTGTCAGCAAAGAACGTGTGATCCACTCCCCGGGGACCGGCAGAATCCATAATATGGCCCATATTGCCGATATTGTAGAGAAAGGACAGATTCTTGCCTACGTGGGAGAAACACCTGTAGAAGCCTCTATAACAGGCGTATTAAGGGGAATTATAAAGGAAGGCTACAATGTTCCTGTTGGAATGAAAATCGCCGATATCGACCCCAGAAAAGAAGAGAAGAAGAACTGCTTTACCATTTCGGATAAGGCCAGATGTATTGCTGGAAGTGTGGTGGAGATTTTGCTCAGTGAGGGTGTATTGCCAAACACGCTCTAGATCCTGTTTGGTCACATTGCATTTATTAACATGTTTTCGCTTGGGGAATGTTATGAAGCCTATGTACTTTTTATAGAATTGTTTTTTATGGTTACGAAGTCAGGCAATGAATCATTGCATGAAAATAATTGGCGTGAAGGAGGTCAGGATGAAAAGATACGGTTATTTTCTGGACTTATTAAAACTTGATATAGAGAAATACCCAGTGATCGCTGTAGTCGGTGGTGGTGGAAAGACAAGTCTGATTTACCGCCTGAATGAAGAATTACAGGCTTTGGGTAAAAAAGTGATTATTTCCACAACCACCCATATGGCATATGATCCCATGCTGCCTCTGGTAAAGAGCACTTGCATTGAGCGCGTCCCGGAAATATTAAAGGAACACGGCTTTGCAGCAGTTGCCGATATTGAAGAAACCTCTGGAAAAATGTGTGCCATAGAGGAAGCCGCATTGAAGAAACTGGTTCCATTTTGTGATGTTATGCTGATCGAAGCAGATGGAGCGAAACGAAAACCCTTGAAGTTCCAGCCGACTGGGAACCGGCAATTCCTGATTTTGCAGACGTAGTAGTAAGTGTGATCGGTCTGGACTGTCTTGGCAAACCCATCTGCGAGACCGCCCACCGTGCCGAATACACCAGCTCTTTTCTTGAAAAAAATCTGGAAGCACCTGTTACCGCAGAAGACATAGAAAAAATAGCAACCTCTGTTCACGGTTTGTATAAAAATGTAGACCATAAAGTTTACCGTGTATATTTAAATAAAGCAGACATATTGCCCGATTCTTCTCCGGCAGAGCATATAGTAGAAGACCTGGCAAAGCAAGGCACAATAGCTGCATATGGCAGTTTAAGAGAGGCAGAAAAATTATGAAGATTGCATTGATCATGCTGGCAGCTGGAAACAGTCGGCGGTTTGGAAGCAATAAGCTTTTATATGAGATCGAAGGGAAGCCCATGTACCGGCATATTCTGGAGAAGCTGATGATCGTGGCAGAATGGCTTGAAGAAACAGAGTGTATTGAAAAAGTGGAAAGCGGTGAACATTTGGAAAAGCAGAATGAGGAAGGCTATAAAGAAGAACATATAGAATGCAATAAAGTAATTGCACCTCTTGGTGAAATAAAGGGGAAATTATTTAAACAGAGAGAGTGCTATAAAAGAATAACAGTAGTCACTCAGTATGAAGAAATAGAGCAGGCCGCAAGATCCAATGGGTGTAAACGTATACATCAACTCATCCGGACGAGGAATCTCCTCCTCCCTGAAAATCGGCTTAAAAGCCAACTTAGACGTTGATGCCTGCCTTTTCACCGTTTCCGACCAGCCCTGCTCACCATCGCCACAATTCGCCAGCTCATCACCCTCCTAAAAACATCAGGCAAAGGAATCGCCTGTGTCTCCTGCGAAGGAAAACTTGGAAACCCCTGCATTTTTACAAAAAAAATACTACGACTCCCTGCTCTCCATTAATGGAGATAAAGGTGGTAAAGCTGTGATAACTGCACATAGAGATGATACGGTTGTTTTGAAGGTGAATGATGTGAAGGAACTTACTGATATGGATGTTAAATTGTAAAGAACGCTCTCTTTAAAAGCTATTGTCTAATATATGACATTTCAGAAAAAATGAGCAAAAGTATGGAATCTTTTATACACGGAAGCAGTCGAAAACGATATTTGAATATAAAATGTGGGATTTTGTTGTATTTTGTGAATTTGTGTGAGATTCCAGCCAGAAATTACTTGTAATTATGATAAAAACAAGGTATACTAATGGAAAAGAAAGCAGTCGGGAGAAGTGTTTTTATTTCTGCTTGCAAGAAGAGTTCCGTGGGCGTTTTACGTGAACAGAGTGAGCAGTACCCCATTTTCCCGTCTTACAAGGAGGATAAAATGGCAGATAACTATGATGGCATGGCAGTTGGGGTGTTTGAACTGGATAACCTGGTAGCCTGCTTTGTGGCTCTTGATGCAGCATCCAAGGCTGCAAATGTAAAGATCCAGAGCGTAGAGAGAAACCGACTGAAAAGTGGAGCCTGTGTAAAAATGCGCGGCAGTGTTTCCGATGTAAATGCAGCTATGGAAGTGGCATTGGAGACTGCGAAGCCCCTTGGTAAAATCGTTTCCCATACGGTAATTGCATCCCCCACAGCAGACACGGAAACAGCACTTAAGATGACCATTAACAAATAGAACATGTCAGGAGGAAATAGAAGATGTCTTATGGAGCATTAGGATTGGTAGAGGTTCTGGGAAGCTGCAATGCAGTAGTTGTCCTTGACCAGATGCTGAAAACATCAGATGTAGAATTCCGTACCTGGCATACCAAGTGCGGAGGTCATGCAACTGTATTTTTAAGCGGTGATGTAGCCGCAGTGAAGGCTGCGTAGATGCGGTGAAAGAGAATCCGCCTTGTGAAATCGTGGCAGCAGCGTGATTTCAGCACCATCAGAAGAAACATCGCGACTGGTGGAAGAAGAGGAAGAGAAACATCATAAATGATTTTTCAAACACGCTCTGGCGTATAAAAAGGGTATGGTGTAAACCATACCCTGCTAAAAAATCTAAGTGAGCTTTGAGGTCAAATTTCTATTATTGGTGACTCTATCAGTCCCAAACACTTCTTACAAATGAATCTGTGTCCCTGTCTTTCCCATAATACCATCTTTTGCCTTTTCCAACAGCGTGATCATAGCTGTACGGCCGGTGCCGGAGCTTGCAAAGTCTACGCAGGCCTGAACCTTCGGCAGCATAGATCCAGCGGCAAACTGGCCTTCTTCAATGTATTTTCTGGCCTGGGAAACGGTAAGATCGTCCAGCCATTCCTCATTTTCTTTGCCAAAATTAACGGCAACTTTTTCCACAGCAGTCAGAATGATCAGCATATCTGCATCCAGCTGCTTTGCAAGCAGGCAGCTTGCGAAATCTTTGTCAATGACAGCAGAGGCACCTTTTAGATGGTGGCCTTCTAAGGTGACTGGGATTCCACCCCCGCCACAGCAGATGACGATCTTGTTGGCATCTACAAGACTGCTGATGGCATCCTGCTCTACGATTTCCACTGGCTTGGGAGAAGCAACCACACGGCGGTAGCCGCGGCCTGCATCTTCTTTCATAACATGTCCGTAGGCTTTTGCCTGGAAATCAGCTTCTTCCTTGGTAAGGAATTTACCAATTGGTTTGCTTGGATTTTCAAATGCAGGATCCTCAGGATCTACACGAACCTGTGTGACAACGGTGACAACCGGTGTACGCATGAAGCCACGTTTGCGAAGCTCTTCACGGAGCGCGTTCTGAAGGTCATAGCCAATGTAAGCCTGGCTCATAGCTACACAGACAGAGAGCGGAGTGTTTGGCTGTGCCTGATCTTCGTGGGTAAGAGCAGTCATAGCGTTGTTGATCATACCTACCTGTGGTCCGTTTCCGTGAACCACAACTACCTGGTGACCTTCCTCAATAAGGTCGCAGAGCGCCTTTGCAGTAGATTTTACTGCTATCATCTGTTCTGGAAGTGTATTTCCAAGTGCGTTGCCGCCAAGGGCAACCACGATACGTTTTCTTTTATATATCATAAAAACCTCCTCTGATAAATATTTAGGAAGGAGTAAACCAGAGTTTGTTAAAAAAATCATTCCTGCGAAGTGCGATAAATATTCCGCAGAAAGCCTGTGTGGGCGATACTCTAATATAACCACTTCTATAAATATTATCGTAAACAATCTATAAAATAGCAATTTGATAGTTACTGGTCGCGGAGTGAACAGTAACATTTGATATACTAAAAATATATCAAGTATAAGAAATACCATCAAAAATGAGAACAAAAAAGGGCTGTATTCATACAGCCCCCTGAAAAGCATTATTCCATAATTCTCGGAGCAGCCTTTACTTCCAGTTTTTTCAGGATATCCTGTGGGTTTTCAAATTTGGAGAGCATGATCATTGCTGCAATTACATATGGTTTGAAGCTTGCTTCTTTATAAAGCGGGATACGGTAACGGTCAAATACGCTTGCATCAACCTCACCGGTCTCACAGCTTACGCCTGTAATATCAGCTGGCAGACAGTGCAGGTAAAGCGCTTTGCCGTCCTTGGTAGTCTTCATAAGTTCTTCTGTGCAAGCCCAGTCTTTGTGCTCTGCATTCTGAGCAAGAAGCTCTTTTTCCAGTTTATCGATTCCGTCGAAGTCGCCTTCACCATAGAGGTTGGTACGTTTTTCCATTGCTGCAAATGGAGCCCAGCTCTTTGGATAAACGATATCGGCATCTTTGAATGCTTCTTCCATGCTGTTTGTCTTTGTGAAAGAACCGCCGGACTTCTCAGCATTTTTCTTGGCAATTTCCTCAACCTCTGGCATTACATCGTATCCTTCCGGATGCGCCAGAACAACGTCCATACCGAAACGTGTCATAAGTCCGATGACACCCTGTGGAACGGAGAGTGGTTTACCATAGGAAGGAGAGTAAGCCCATGTCATAGCAAGCTTTTTGCCTTTCAGATTCTCGACACCGCCGAATTCGTGGATGATGTGAAGCATATCTGCCATACACTGGGTTGGATGGTCAACGTCACACTGAAGGTTTACAAGAGTAGGTCTCTGCTCAAGAATACCATCTTTATTTCCTTCTGTTACAGCATCCATAAAATCTTTCTGATAAGTATGTCCCTTACCGATATACATATCATCACGGATACCGATTACATCAGCCATGAAGGATACCATGTTGGCTGTCTCACGAACGGTTTCACCGTGTGCAATCTGGGATTTCTTCTCGTCCAGATCCTGTACCTCAAGTCCAAGAAGGTTGCAGGCAGAAGCGAAGGAGAAACGGGTACGTGTGGAGTTGTCACGGAAAATGGAGATTCCCAGACCACTCTCGAATACCTTCGTGGAAATATTGTGCTCTCTCATGAAGCGGAGGGCGTCAGCAACTGTGAAAACAGCCTCCAGCTCCTCGTCTGTTTTATCCCATGTCCAGAAGAAGTCGTTGTTGTACATTTCTTTGAAGTTAAGGCTGTTAAGCTTGTCGATGTAATCCTGTAATGTTTTCATGAATTTTCTCCTTATATAATTAAAATTTATCTGGTACAGAGAATATTAAGAAACCGTCATATTGATTTATATGATTTTTCAATATTGCGTCAATATCGCAGATACTTAATTTTCGCTGTGCTGGTTATTTGTTAAAAGTACTATGTGTAAAGTGGAGGTATGGAGCAGACACATTGTAACAGCTGTCTGATCCAAGGGTGTGCAGCTTGCGGAACGTTTACAGTTTCTGTAGTTCTGATAAACAGATATTTCCGGATTATTTACAGTAAGCAGTAGGAAGTGCTGCGTAAACAGCTGCACATCTTACCAGATCGTCTTTCCATGTTTTCTCGTTTGGAGCGTGAGCCTGTGCCTCTGCGCCAGGTCCAAATCCGATACATGGGATTCCGTTACGTCCCATAATGGAAACACCGTTGGTAGAGAATGTCCACTTGTCAGTAAGAGGACGGGCTTTTCTCATAGCTTCTGTCTCAGCATTGCCCATACGCTCTGTGCCATACAGATTGTGGTAAGCTTCCTCAAGAGCAGAAGTAACCTTGTGATCCTTCGGGATTACCCATGTTGGGAAATAGCACTCGATTGGATATACCAGCTCTGTCCAGGATGGACGGGAGTACTCATACATGGAAACCTTAACATCGTCACCATACTTTTTGACAGATGGAAGTGCGCGGATCTCATCCAGGCAGCTCTCCCAGGTTTCACCTGCTGTCATACGACGGTCAAGGGAAACGGCACAGGAGTCGGCAACTGCACAACGGCTTGGGGATGTGAAGAAAATCTCAGAAGTAGTAACCGTACCTCTTCCAAGGAAGTTTGCTTCTTCCCATTCCGGGTTATATTTCTTATCCAGCATTTTTACAAGACCTTTGATCTCGGTCTCATCTGCAGCATCATTTTCATTTAATGCACGAACATCCTGAAGGATGTCAGCCATCTTATAGATTGCGTTGTCGCCACGCTCAGGAGCAGAACCATGGCAGGAAACACCTTTTACATCAATACGGATCTCCATACGTCCGCGCTGTCCACGGTAGATACCGCCGTCTGTAGGCTCTGTGGAAACAACAAATTCCGGACGAACCTTGTCTTCGTTGATGATGTACTGCCAGCAAAGACCATCGCAGTCCTCTTCCTGAACAGTTCCTGTAACAACAACCTGATATTTGTCATTAAGAAGACCAAGATCTTTCATGATCTTAGCACCGTAAACAGCAGATACGATACCACCCATCTGATCAGAAGTTCACGTCCGCCGATCTCAGTCTCAGTCTCAAATCCTTCATAGGGATCGAATTCCCAGTTGTTTCTGTTTCCGATACCTACAGTATCAATATGTCCGTCGAAACCGATGAGAGTGCTTCCAGTTCCCATATAGCCAAGGATATTTCCCATTGGGTCAATCTCAACTTTATCAAAGCCAAGCTTCTCCATCTCTTCTTTAATACGCATTACATGATCCTTCTCACCGCAGCTCTCGCCTGGAAAGTGAACCAGATCACGAAGAAATTTGGTCATATCTGCTTCATAATTCTGTGCAGCTTCTTTGATTTTGTTATAATCCATAACTTTTTACCTCCGTTTTTTGTAAAAAAGTATCATATTGTTATAAAAAATTATTCGCTTAATGATTCGGTTGTTCCGTATAAGCCATCCCATACGATCTCACGGTAACGAACTGGATCTGTATCACCTTCTGTGGAGATTACCAGAATGTTGGAATTCTCATCCAGCTTCAGGGCTTCTTTCAGATCTTTGGCATCTTCGTCATGAAGCGCTGTATATGCAAGCCCCAGCGGAACAGAACCAGATTCACCAGATATGATGTGTGGATCGTTTTCAAGAGGATTGGCATAAATACGTGTTGCTTGGCACTCATCCAGTCTGGGCAGGATGCGAAGACGGTTACATGATTCTTCAGGATGTCCCATCCGATGGTATTTCCCTCGCCGCATGCAAGACCTGCCATAATGGTCTGAAGATCACCGGTTACATTTACCAGATTGCCGTCGGCCTGAACAGCAGAGCGGTAGAGGCAGTCGGCAGCACTTGCTTCACAGACAACCATTACTGGAGGATTTTCTTTATATTTGTGGGCAAAATATCCTACAACTGCACCTGCCAGAGAACCAACACCTGCCTGTACAAATACGTGTGTCGGGCGGTCAATGCCGTTCTCCTTCAGCTGTTTATCTGCTTCCAGTACCAGAGTGCCGTATCCCTGCATAATCCAGGATGGAATCTCCTCATAGCCGGCCCATGCAGTATCCTGAACAATGATGCCATGTTCTGTCTTAGCTGCTTCTGCGGCAGCCATTCTTACGCAGTCATCATAATTTACTTCTTCGATGGTTACTTCGGCGCCTTCCTTGGCGATGTTGTCAAAACGTGTCTTAGTGGTTCCTTTAGGCATTCTGACTACGGCTTTTTGTCCAAGGCGTTTAGCAGCCCATGCAACGCCGCGGCCGTGGTTTCCATCTGTAGCAGTGAAGAAAGTAGCCTGTCCGAATTCTTCTCTTAATTTATCAGAAGAGAGAACATTGTAAGGAAGCTGGCTGATATCGCGGCCGAGTTCCTTCGCTATGTAACGTCCCATTGCATAAGAGCCTCCAAGAACCTTAAAGGCGTTTAATCCGAAACGATAGGATTCATCTTTGCAGTAGATGCCTTTACTCCAAGATAGGAAGCAAGAGCGGAAAGCTTCTGCAGTGGTGTTACGGAGTACTGGGGGAAACTTTTGTGGAATTCATTTGCTTTGGTTACGTTCTCTTCGGACATCAGGTCCAGGAATTTATCATCAGATCCCGGAACATGATTGACCGTCCATTTCAGTCCGTCTGTCATGGTGAAAACCTCCTTCGTGGTTTTTGTTATTAGAGTACATCTTAACTACATTTTTGTTTTCCTTATAAGTATAATAACATAAATAAATCAATTTGCAATAGAAAAATACAAAAAAATTTAGCTTTCTCAAAAAATATTTAGTTTGATTGCAAGAGCCTTCTGATTGTGGTAAAATATAGGGTATGGCATTTGAAAAAAGCCGAAGAAAAATAATGAAAATACTTTTGAACCGGATGTATGGAGCGTGCAGATTGCTGGAATGATTTTTCAAACACGCTACGGGAAAGGAGCAAGATTTTATGGCAGTATTTCGTGCATTTAAAGCACTTAGACCTACAGAGGAAAAGGCAACAGCAGTAGCTGCCCTTCCATATGATGTAGTGAATAGAGAAGAGGCAGCAGCCATTGGGAAAGAGAATCCGGATTCTTTTCTCCATGTAGACAGGGCAGAGATGGATCTGCCGGCAGAGACGGACCTTTATGATGCGAAGGTTTATCAGAAAGCGAAAGAGAACCTGCATAAGATGGAGGAGACTGGCGTTCTGGTTCAGGACAATAAGCCGTGCTACTACATATATGAATTGGTACGCAAGGGGAAAGTTCAGACCGGAATTGCAGGCTGCGCTTCTATTGATGATTATCTGAATAATGTGGTGAAAAAGCATGAACTTACCCGATCAGATAAAGAGCTGGACCGAATCAATCATGTGGATGTATGTGATGCTAACACAGGACCCATTTATCTTGCTTGCCGTTATACAGATGCGCTGAGTGCTCTTCTTGAGCAGTGGAAAAAAGAGCACAAAGCAACCTATGATTTTACAGAAGAGGACGAGATCACACACCGTGTGTGGGTGATCGATGGGGATGAGGCGATTAGCCAGATACAGGGGGAGATGGAGAAGATTCCTGCACTTTATATTGCAGACGGACATCACAGAGCTGCCTCTGCTGTGAAAGTAGGGCTGAAGCGACGCCAGGAGAATCCGGATTATACAGGGGAAGAAGCGTTTAACTATTTTCTTTCCGTTGTTTTTTCATATGACCAGCTTACTATTCTGGCATATAATCGTGTGGTGAGGGACCTGAATGGGCAGAGCGTGGAAGATGTCCTTGAGAAAATTAAAGAGAACTTCGACATGACGATTGTTCCGGGTTTTCCAGCCAAGCCGGTGGAGAAGCACTGTTTTGGTATGTATCTGGATGGTTTCTGGTATCTTCTGAAAGCGAAGCCGGAGCTTTATGAGGGAAAAGATGTGGTTGGTCAGCTAGATGCCCAGATTCTTCAGGATGTGGTTTTGGGTCCGGTTCTAGCATTGGTGATCCAAGGTCTGACAAGCGTATTAAGTTTGTAGGCGGAAGTCATAAGTTAAGAGAGCTTCAGACTATGGCAGATGAGACCAGAGGCGTTGCGTTTGCGCTTTATCCCACTTCTATGGAAGACCTAATGCAGATTGCAGATGAGAGTAAGCTGATGCCGCCGAAATCCACCTGGTTTGAGCCGAAGCTGCGAAGCGGGATCTTTGTGCATAAGCTGAGAGGATGATAAAATGGAAACAGAAGAATTTATCTCAGGTTTTTGCAGAACCTGTAACGGCAGTCAGACAGTGTGCTGTGAATATGAAGAAAAAGATGGGAAAAGGATACTTACCTTTATGGACTGTGCCTATAAAAGATGTGTAAATCAGGGCGCCTGTGAAATTTATAAAGAAGCGCACCAGTTGGGAAGCGAGGAAGAGTAGCCGCAGCCTGCAGGTAGCAGACTGCAGAAAGCCTTTTTAAACACGCTCTAACGAACAGCAGGTAAAACTGGCAGAGGGTGTTCTGACTGGTTTTATAAAATAAGCCATATAATAACCAAATCCTGTAATGAGGAGACGGTATTATATGGCTTTTTTTATAACATGTTTCCAATATGTTATTTTTGTTATAAAATATAAAAAAATAATTATAATATTACTTGTTTACATCAATATAACTATAAAGCGTATATTTAGAGATTCCAAAATAATTCGCTACTTTATCTCCGGACTTTGTAATAAGGAAAGCTCCGGAATCATTAAGAAACTGGATCGCAGTTACCTTATCCTCTTTATTCATGAGAGCTACCGGCTTGCCTACAAGCTTCACGGATTCCTCGATGAGACGATCCAGAAGATCGTTGACACTGTGAGTGATCTGCTTCGGCTTCTCTTCTTTGTTCTTCGGGGTGATCAGATCATCAAGAGCACTGTTGATCAGGGTCAGCTTGGTGATGTCGTAGTTGATGCCGAATACATAGTGAAGGCTGCCGTCATCGTCCTTTATATATGAAGTACTGCACTTCAAAATCTTGCCGTCTGCTGTTTTCATCAGGTAACCATTGTGGTCGGCTGGAGCATAGTCACTTCCCCGTCCTTTCTGGCGGATGCCGTCGAAAACTGCGTCCGATGGACCGTCACCTACATTTCGTCCGGTTACGTGTCCGTTTACAATATAGATAATGGAATGTTCCGGTTCTTTTGTCTTCAGATCATGGATGACGACCTCGCAGTCGGTCCCGAATTCTGCTGCGATATCCTGCGCAATCTGCTCTAAGACAGTTAATCTTCCCATATTTGTTCCCTCCTGTTTTGGATTTGATTTTTTTATTAAAAGCAGGAAAATCCTGCCATGGTCGATGCCTGGAATCTCCGCATAGAATCCGGGCATCCTGTCTGTATTTATTACTGTTCACTGGGAGCGTTCCGCGAGGTGTTTTTTGTGAACAGAGTTCACAGAAAACCCGAGAATGTCGGCGCGAAATCATGCAAGGCATGATTTCTGTGCATCGCGAAGCGGGTCGCTGTGAACGTAGTGAACAGTAACCTGTATTCGTATGTTGCAGATAGTAACGAATGACTTACTATATTTATAATAGCAATGTCAGAAAAAAAATAAAAAAGACAATTTTACAAAAAAAATTATTGAAGGCTTAAAAAAATTCGTATTTATTTTGTTGAAGATGGAAAATACATGTGGTATATTTACATTAAAATAAGATATGAGGTAAATAAAATTGGTTATTTTGTATAAATGCAAGTCAATGTGGAAGAAAAATAAATACAGGACTGGCTTGGGAATGGCAGATAACTACAGAAATGTGAAGGGAGGATCTGTTGTATGAAATATCTTTTGAAAAACGGAACCGTAATATCAGGTGCAGGCACAAGGAAACAGGATGTGTTGGTGGAAGGCGAAAAAATCATAAAAGTAGGAGAGGAGCTTTCACAGCCAGATGCCAAGGTGGTGGATGTATCCGGTAAGCTCCTTTTCCCGGGATTTATTGACGGACATACCCATTTTGACCTGGAGGTCGCAGGTACTGTAACAGCAGATGATTTCGAGACAGGAACAAGAGCGGCAATCCTTGGCGGAACCACTCTGGTTATTGATTTTGCTTCACAGGATAAAGGTGGACATACCCTGAAAGAGGGCCTTGAGAAGTGGAACAAAAAGGCTGACGGCAAATGCTCCTGTGACTATTCTTTTCACATGTCCATTGTGGAATGGAATGAGGAGACAAAGAAAGAAATTCAGGATATGATTAATGAGGGCATTACCAGCTTCAAGCTATATATGACTTACCCGGCAATGATCGTAGACGACGAGGATCTTTATAAGATCATAAAGGCCTTAAATGAAAAAGGCTGTTTCGCAGGCGTACATTGTGAAAATGCAGGCGTGATCGACGCATTGACAGGAAGCGAAAGCACAGGGAAAACTGGGTCCGGAGAATCATCCTCTTGTACGTCCGGATACCATGGAAGCCGAGGCAGTACACCGTCTTCTTGTAATTGCGAAGGAAGCAGGAGCTCCGGTCATGGTGGTGCATTTGACCAACCGCAAGGCATACGAAGAAATCATCCGCGCTCGGGAAAATGGCCAGACCGTATTTGCAGAGACCTGTCCTCAGTATCTTCTTCTGGACGACAGTGTTTATTCCAAACCTGATTTCGAAGGTGCCAAATATGTGTGCGCTCCGCCAATCCGCAAGAAAGCGGATCAGGAATGCCTGTGGAAAGCCCTGGCAGATGGAGATATCCAGACTGTAGCTACAGACCAGTGCAGCTTTACCCTTGCCCAGAAAGCAATGGGAAAAGCGGATTTTACCAAGATTCCAGGTGGCCTGCCGGGAGTTCAGACAAGGGGAACTCTTCTCTACACTTACGGCGTGCGCGCCGGAAAAATTACGATAGAGAAAATGTGCCAGCTTCTGTGTGAAAATCCAGCTAAGTTGTACGGTGTATATCCAAACAAAGGAGCTATCGCCGAAGGCAGCGACGCAGACATTGTAGTATTTGATCCGGAAAAAGAGAATGTAATTTCTGCGGAAACACATGCTTATAATACAGACAATAACCCCTATGAAGGCTTTGAAATACATGGAGATATTGACAAGGTATTCCTCCGGGGAAAACTTGCTGTGGATGATGGAAAACTGGTGCAGGAGAAACTTGGAACTTATATTAAGAGAGGATTGAGACAGCCACTGGCCTAGAACGTGTCTGAAAAAGGCTTTTTGCAAGATGTGCGTCACAATTTGTGGGAGATTTTACCCGAACTCGGTTGCCGTAGCCCGCGTTTTTTGAAAGTGAATATTGTCTGAAAAGTGAGCAGATCATGAAGGAAAGTATTGGGCAGCAGCGAAAGAAATAATGAAAGCGAAGAAAAAAGGAACAGCCATAATTGCAGCTATTTCTGTAACTGTTAAAAGATAATGTAAGGTAGCCGTAAAATAATGAATGACCAGAAACTCTTACAGTAAAGGAAATAAGAGTTTCTGGTCATTTAAGTTTTGTGAGATGTGAATGAACTGCTATTGTGCAACTAAAGATATGAGAGCAAATAATACTTTTTAGCTTTTAAAGCTTACTTTCTGCGCTAAATCATAAATCATGTCTTTTCACATACCCTGTCAGAAACAGTGCAGCGGCTCCGTCACATGTGGCATTACATGCTGCTGCAAAAGCATCATTTAGTGCAAAAACAGCGAACATCAGCGCCACACCGGAATCTCCGAATTTCAGGATTCCGGTCAGGGTTCCCAGGGATACCATTACGGTTCCCCATGGAAGTCCGGGTGTGCCAATGGAACAGGTGGCAAGCAAAATACTGAAAATCACCATAGTTCCCGGTGCAGGAACAGAGCCGTACAGAATACGGGAGATCATCATAGCGAAGAATACCTCTGCAAGCACAGAACCACAGTGATGAATCTGGGTAAAAAGAGGAATTGCCTCTTTGATAAACTCGGAATCAAGCGGCACACATTTGTCAGCTGCTTCCTGTGAATATTTTTCCACAGCTGTGAAGAATGGGTTCTTAAAGCCATTTTATAGATCGGTATATAATTTTTCAAAATTCCCCATGCCTTTTCTCCGGCATAAGATCCTGCAATATGATACAGAACCAACACCCAGACCATATAAGCCGGAATTATAATAATAAGTGCCAGAAGCAACAGTGGCAGATACTTGATGAAATATCCCTGATAAGCCAGTGTACATAGAGAAAGCCCGATATAAGCAGGCAGCAGTGGAAGAAGAATCCTGGACATCAGGGAAAGGGTGATTCCCCGAAACTCCTGCAAAAGCTCTTTGGTTCGCACTGCATTGGTCCAGCAGGCACCAAGGGCAAGCAAAATAGCAAGTACTAACGCGCTCAGTGCAGAAACCGGTGCTGGAATGGGAAGCTCAAACAAGGTATCCGGCAGGAAGCGGAAAGATAAACTGTCTGTGGATACCGGAAGTTTTGGAATGATCAGATATCCAAGAACGGATGCAAAAGCTGCGGCTCCAAGCATGGAAAAATAAGTGATCCGGACAATTGGCGCGGTGACTGGTGTGGGAGCTTTTTTTACGGAAATAATGGAAGATGCCACAAGACCGATAATGATCAGCGGTGCCAGAAAGGTGATTATCTGACTTAGCACATAACGGGCTGTAACCACCAGATTCAAAGCCCCGGAGGTCAGTCCCATAGTTCTTGTGGCATTTAAAAACAGGCCTGCAAGGAGGCCGGGTATACTGACTGCCAGAATCCGAATGGGAAAACTGGCCATAATTCTTTTTTTCTTCATTGTGAAAATTCCTCCGGATGTATTATAATATATAGGAATGAAAGGTGCAATGAAATTTTAACCGCTGCATCATCCTCTTGCCAATAACAGGGATTGATTAAAGAATGCCTGGTAATGATGGCAGGAAGGGATGGGTAGTTGATATGACAGGATGGAGTGAAAAATCATGTATAATAAAATTTATCAGATTCTTGATGAAAAAGGCAGGGCAAAAACTGGAATTTTTCTGGATGGACCATATATGGGAAAGAAGTGCATTTTGAAACCAGAAACGGTTATTAGAGAAGAAAACTGTGGTGAAGCTGCTGAAAAAAAATCAGGTGTACAGCTGATCCCCGAGAAAACGGAAGATGCTTCCATATGGGATAATTATCTGAATATTCTGAGTGAGACGAAAGAGACAAAAGTGACAGAAGCAGACGGTCGCCGGCTTTTCGTAGAAGATTACCGCAAGAATCCAAGGCTTGTGATCTTTGGAGGCGGTCACGTATCCCAGCCTACTGCCATCTGGGAAAATGCTTGGCTTTCATGTGACGATCATGGATGACAGAGAAGATTTCGTGAAAAAGGCTCGATTCCCGGAAGCAGACCAGCTGGTCTATGGTGATTTCAAGGACCTGGACAAATATATTGCTCCTTATGACAATGCCTATTATGTAATTCTTACCAGAGGCCACATTGGTGATGCAGACTGCCTTCGCAGGCTTCTCCATCGTCCTACGAATATCTTGGCATGATCGGCAGCAAAAACAAAGTGCGGATCACCAGGGAAAATCTTCTAAAAGAAGGTTACACTCTGGAGCAATTGGACGAAGTCCATGCACAATCGGAATTCCTCTTGGCGGGCAGCTTCCGGAGGAAATTGCAGTGAGCATTATGGCAGAGATCATTAAGGTAAAAAATCAGCATTATCCGCATACTGTGATGAAAAGTAGAGACAGCAGTTCTGGAAGGTCGTCATGGTGTCATGGTCACTATCGCAGAGAATCCGGCTC
>ENA-OQAA01000333-OQAA01000333.1-human-gut-metagenome-genome-assembly--contig:-NODE-333-length-33621-cov-5.254195_pt1 | contig 33621 bp, 24 predicted proteins | sample MGYA00242489_ERZ504515 | MGnify/ENA primary metagenome ERZ504515 (study PRJEB26092, sample SAMD00036237) | human gut metagenome | host: Homo sapiens | study: EMG produced TPA metagenomics assembly of... | reverse complement strand
CTCCCGATTTAATCCATTGGAGTGAGCAGCGTTCTATTCCGGTAATGATGCATGAGCCTGCTGCACATAATTGCTGGGCACCTGAATTGTTTTATGATGAACCTTCGCAAACTTATTATATTTTTTTGGGCAACGACCATTCCCGGACGTCACAAGGAAGTGCCGGTCATTGAGAGTGAGAAAGTTGAACCATCGTATTTACTATGTTACGACGAAGGATTTTAATACATTTTCTGAAACCAAACTGTTCTTTAATCCTGATTTTAGTGTGATTGATGCAGCTATTGTACGCGATCCGGTGATGAAAGACTTGATTATGGTGGTGAAGAATGAAAACTCGTTGCCGGCAGAGAAGAATTTGAGAATAACACGGACAACACGAATAGAGGATGGATTTCCTACTACTGTTTCTCCTTCTATTACAGGAGATTATTGGTGCGAGGGACCTGCGCCACTTTTTGTAGATGATGTTCTTTATGTCTATTTTGATAAATACCGTAATCATCAATATGGAGCAGTTTGCAGTCGTGATCATGGAAAGACGTGGGAAGATGTGTCTGATCGTGTATCTTTTCCAAAAGGAATCCGTCACGGAACCGCTTTTACCGTAGAGAAGGCTGTACTTGATAAATTGCTTCGTATCCATAACTTTAATCCTCTTGTTCCGGATAATATTGCTGATCCTTCTTTATCCAAATTTGGTGATACTTATTATCTTTATGGTACTACTGATATTGATAAAGGGTTGTCACAAGCAGGTACTCCTGTGGTATGGAAATCTAAAGATTTTGTAAACTGGAGTTTTGACGGGTCACATATTGTGGGATTCGATTGGCATAAAGGACATGAATATGTCAATGCTAAAGGAGAGAAAAAGACGGGATATTTTCGTTATTGGGCACCCGGTAGAGTAGTGGAGAAGAATGGTGAATATTATCTTTATACCACTTTTGTAAAACCGGATGAGAATGCACGTACCTATGTGCTGAAGTCCGACCGTCCCGAAGGTCCTTTCCTTTTTGCCGGACGTAATTCTATATCTTCTCATTCTTTGGATGGGTTTGATCAATCTTGTATTGCTCCGGATATAGATGGGGAACCTTTTGTGGATGATGATGGAACTGCTTATTTATTCTGGCGCCACCGGATGGCTGCCGTATGACTGACGATTGGCAGCATTTAACCGGTGATACTATTGTGATGAGTACAGCTCGTCAAGGGTATTCGGAAGGGCCGGTTATGTTTAAACGTAAAGGTATTTATTATTACATTTATACTTTGAGAGGGAATCAGAATTATGTAAATGCTTACATGATGAGCCGGCAGTCCCCTTTGTCGGGCTTTGAAAAGCCCGAAGGCAATGATATTTTTCTTTTTTCATCCATTGCCAATAATGTTTGGGGGCCGGGACATGGAAATGTATTTTATAATGAAGAAACAGACGATTATATTTTCGTATATTTGGAGTACGGTGACGGAGGAACTACCCGCCAAGTATATGCTAATCGGATGGAATTTAATGAGGATGGCACTATAAAGACACTTGTTCCTGATGAAAAGGGAGTTGGTTACTTGGCTGTCAGCAGGAACAGCGCGAAAATAAGGCGCTGAAAGCTTCTTTCAGTGCATCCAGCGTACGTTCTCCCCGTACTTCTAAGGTTGAAATAGAAACTCAGCCTAATTGTCCTTTGGCTGATAAAACTTCGCTTGTCAAGGTGGAACGCACACATATATATCACCCTGGAAATGCAGGCGACCAGTCTAATGGAACACGCTGGATGGCAGAAACAAATGATGATCATCCTTGGCTGATGGTGGATTTGGGTGAAGCCATGCAAGTAACGGAGTGTCAATTTGCCTTTGTACACCCTGCTGAAGGTCATGCCTGGCATCTCGAAAAATCCAATGATGGCACTAATTGGCAACCTTGTGTCGAAGTAAAAGAGGTGAAGGCATGTTCACCTCATGTGGCAACGGTGGGAGATAAAGTACGTTATTTGCGTTTGCACATAGATAAAGGTGCAGCCGGATTATGGGAATGGAAAATCTATTAAATTACTATTTTATCATGAAAAAACGATTTGTGACCGTTCTTTTGGCTTGTTCTTTGGCCGGAGGACTTTTTGCACAACAGCCTTGGTTTAAAGACAAGGATTTGACCTTGACCGGTGCTTATTATTATCCTGAGCATTGGGATGAGAGTCAATGGGAGAGAGATTTTAAACAGATGCACGATTTGGGTTTTGAATTCACTCATTTCGCGGAATTTGCTTGGGCGCAATTGGAACCGGAAGAGGGAAAATATGATTTTTCCTGGTTGGATAAAGCGGTGGCTTTGGCTGCCAAATATGATTTGAAAGTCATTATGTGTACTTCTACGGCAACTCCACCGGTATGGCTGAGCCGTAAATACCCTGAAATTTTGATTAAAAATGAAAATGGTACCGTGCTTGATCACGGAGCACGTCAACATGCTTCTTTTGCTTCTCCCGTTTATAGAGAACTGGCTTATAAAATGATAGAGAAGTTAGCTCAGCATTATGGAAATGATTCCAGAATAATCGGCTGGCAGCTCGATAATGAGCCGGCCGTACAATTTGATTATAATCCGAAAGCCGAACTGGCTTTCCGGGATTTTTTGCGTGAAAAATATCATCATGACATTAAAGCATTGAATGATGCCTGGGGAACGGCTTTTTGGAGTGAGGTTTATTCTTCTTTTGATGAAATAACTCTTCCTAAAACTGCCAGATGTTTATGAATCATCATCAGATTTTGGATTACCGCCGTTTCGCTGCCAGTCAGACAAACGACTTTTTGAATGAACAATGTTTGTTGATAAAAAAATATGCAAAGAACCAATGGGTGACTACTAACTATATTCCTAATTATGAGGAAGGACATATAGGTGGCAGCCCTGCACTTGATTTTCAAAGTTATACTCGCTATATGGTGTATGGAGACAATGAAGGTATTGGTCGCCGCGGATATCGAGTAGGAAATCCGTTGCGTATTGCTTTTGCCAATGACTTTTTCAGACCCATACAAGGTACTTATGGAGTAATGGAACTTCAGCCAGGACAGGTGAATTGGGGGAGTATCAATCCTCAACCGCTGCCCGGAGCTGTCCGTTTATGGATGTGGAGCGTATTTGCCGGTGGAGGCGACTTTATCTGTACTTATCGTTATCGCCAGCCTCTGTATGGCACGGAACAATATCACTATGGCATTGTAGGTACAGACGGAACAACGGTAACTCCCGGTGGACGTGAATATGAGCAGTTCATGAAAGAAATCAGACAGCTGCGGGGACAGGTTGCTGCTCGTGAGGTGAAACCGGCCGATTATTTGGCGCGTCGTACTGCCATTCTTTTTAATCATGAAAATTCATGGAGCATTGAGCGCCAGAAGCAAAATCGTACATGGAATACATTGGGGCATATTGAGAAATATTATCGCACGTTGAAATCTTTTGGTGCGCCTGTAGATTTTATCAATGAAAGCAAGGAGTTTTCCTCTTATCCTGTGGTCATAGCTCCGGCTTATCAATTGGCTGACAAGGCATTGGTAGATAGATGGACTGATTATGTAAAGAAGGGTGGTAATTTGGTCTTAACTTGCCGTACAGCCCAAAAAGATCGCCATGGACGTTTACCCGAAGCTCCTTTTGGTTCCATGATTAATGGACTGACCGGTAATGAAATGGAGTTTTATGATTTATTACTTCCTGAAGAACCTGGCAAATTACGGATGGATGGAAAAGAATATACATGGAATACTTGGGGGGAGATATTGAAACCGGGTAAGGATTCACAAGTATGGGCTACTTATACACAGGAATTTTATGAAGGAAAACCGGCAGTCACTACTCATAAGTTGGGAAAAGGTACTGTTACTTACGTGGGAGTGGATAGTACGGACGGATTATTGGAGAAAGATATTTTGAAGAAACTATATGCGCAATTGAATATTCCTGTGATGGATTTACCATATGGTGTTACTTTAGAGTACCGCAATGGTATGGGGATTGTATTGAATTATACAGATAAACCTTATAAATTCGTACTTCCCTCGGGAGCCAAAGTGTTGATAGGAGAGCCGGTAATTCCTACAGCAGGAGTATTGGTATTTTCTATTACTGATTGAAAACGTATGATTGATAGAACAAAAAGGAGCGACTTCACAGTCGCTCCTTTTTACTTAACCTAAATCTAACCTTTAAATCATAGTCTATGAAAAATCGATTCACTAACCAATCATATTATTAATTTAATTTGTAAACTTCACTTCCGGCAAGCAGGAAACATCCTACTCCAAAATCTTCAAAATCGGGTACTTTGTCGTATGTGACAGGTTGACTGTCTTTCGGTTCTTTTCCGGTTCCTTGTACAAGTCCTAGGAAGCCGTTAGGGTGAACGGCATCTTTCACCATAGCATTCCATGCTTCCAACAAGACTGGCAGGTATTCTTTTCTGTCCAACAGTCCGTTACGTACCCCCCATGCCATGCCATATACAAATAAAGCGGTGCACTGGTTTCTTTACCTCCGAAGTTTGATTCGTCATGCATACTTACATTCCAAAAACCATCTGTGCGTTGGCAATTTTTGATAGCTTTACTCATGGTCAGGAAATCATTGATATAGTCGGCACGATGTTTTTCATTAGTAGGAATTTCATCCAGTACACGTACCAGTGCTGCATATACCCATCCATTGCCACGACTCCAATAGCAATTCTTACCGTTAGGTTCTTTGTAGGGGGGATCAAAGTCTTGGTCCCTCCACCACAGACCTTCTTTTTGGTTGTACATGCCATTCTCGCCATGTTTGTTACGGGTATATTCATACATATCCCACATCTTGTCGAAATATTTTTGTTCTCCGGTCAATTTTCCAAGTTTGGCAAATACAGGCATTCCCATCTGGATGGCGTCAATCCACCACCAATCATTTACTTGAGGAGTGTTAACCAGCATATCTATATTAGCTTTGACCTTACGGATTCTTTCCGGATCGGGACAAATGTTATATAAATCAATGTAAGTCTGGCTGGCACAGTAATCATCAGCATTGCGAGTGGTGGTACCGTTGCGAAATCCCCATTCGTGGTAATTTGACCAATCGACAGCATATTTATAATATTCATCGCGTGGATAAACGGAGTAAAGAGCCATTAATCCTTCATAATATACTCCGCGTGTCCAGATATTACTAGGACGCGTTACATTTTTTACAAAAGAAGGAGTACGATAATCGGCATACTTCTTCATGAAGTAATTATTGACTTTTATAACAGTCTTCAACGTTTCTTTTTTGTCCGGCAAGTCTTGTGCTTTTACAACTCCAAAACCTAATGCGACAAAAAAGAATGATAGTATTAATTTTTTCTTCATCATGTTGTTTTAGTGTTTTAATGGTAGCGCAAAAATAGGATGGTCTGGGATTTTCTACAATGGAAATGTGTACATCTTCCTTGAATATTATGCATGTGTACGCATTTCGAGTGTGTTTTTTATTTATCAGTGTTCTTATTGGGCTATTTGTCTTTATTTGCAGATCGTTCATAAATCTTTTCCCCTTCTTTTATCTCTAGTTCCAAACCTTTAAAATTAACATTGGCCACATTTGAGATACTTAATCCTTTTTGAGCTTTGATATGGCAATTCTCAAAAAAGAATGTATCATTTCCGAATGGAGCCTCTTTAAAACCATACATGGTTCCTGCTGATTGTGCTTCTCCATTTATATTCTTGAAATGGATATTGCGCAAACAGGTCAGTGGATAATGTGCAGGTAGAAGCGGAGGAACCATACGCCATTCCATATTGATATCAAAGATACTGCGTGCTCCTTTGATGATAATATCTTCAAAAGTGATATTTTCCACAGTTCCGCCACGGCTGGGCTGGCTTTTAAAACGTAAGGGACTCCAGTTTTCGTTATCCATCAGGCAGGAACGTATGGTCACATTGCGTATGTCGCCTGATATTTCACTGCCCATAGCCACTCCACCATGACCGTATGCGAAATGACAGTTCTCTATCAGAATGTTTTCACTGGGACGTCCTACTCTGCGTCCGTCCTCGTCTCGTCCGGATTTGATGGAGATACAATCATCATGTGCCTCAATGCGGGTGGAAGTAATCAATATATCATTGGACGAATCGATATCTATGCCATCGGAACTGGGTATATATTCCAATGCACGGATATCGATTCCATCTATAGTGAATCCGTTTGTGTAAAGTACATGAAGACACCATGAGGCCTGATTTATCATTTTTAAACCGGAAATCTTACCTCCCGGGCAATCTGTGAAACATACCAGTCTGGGGCGTCCGGAGTTTCCGAATGGAATTTTTTTCCATTCTACTCCTTTACCATCAATAACTCCTTCACCATAAACTTTAACTCCGTCTGAATGGTCGAAATTCAAGAAAGCACATCGCCACCTTTTTTCTATGCCTTCAAAACGGGTAGGGATGACAGGAAATTCATTGGGGTCGACAGTGCTGATTAGTTTGGCGTTTTTTTCTATACGTAAATCTACACCACGTGGGAAGAATAGAGCGCCGCTTAGATACTCCCCGGCAGGAATAACTATCGTTCCGCCTCCATTGTGAGCTGCTTCATTAATGATACGTTGTAAAGTGGCTGTTTCCGAATAGCCATTTCCTTTTACGCCATATTCTTTAATGTTATATTCTCTGTTATTTTTTCCGATAGATATGAGCTTGCTTTCCCATGCTTCCAGTTTAATGGTCAGACGGGTGCGATTATTGACAATTGTTGCATTTATCGGTTGGAGTGTGCCATCTGTTGCATTCCATTCTTTTACAACTCCTACTTTATCAAAGTCTGCTGTAAATTCTGTAGCTTTATTCCCTTCATTGAATATGAAGTAGAGGTCGCCATCGGGCATTACTCTGCGTGTGTAGCGGATAGAATCATTGTCAGGTGAAATGATTTTCATTTCTGGTTCCGGAAGGGAAGAGCTTACATGTGCTGTCCATCTGGTGGATGGCTCAATCCTGCTGTTGGTTAAATCTGATAGGGAACCAGGAGCAGTGAAATTTTTGTCAATGAAAGAAGTGGGCTTCTTTCCCCAAAACAGGACTTTTCCTCCACGTGAGGAAAATGTTTCTATTACTTTCCAGGCAGATACGGAAATAACATCTGATGATGGGATAATCAATGTTTCATATCTTTGGCTGCTTTTATTTTCCAGATAGCCGGGACCTATGGTCAGTGCTTCCGTAAAAGCATCATCGTTTATGTAGTCAAAATCTCGTTGATGAGTTAACAGCTGTTGGGTAAGAGTGACGATATCCTTATAAACTTCATTGTTACCCAGCCACATAGTAGATGTGGGGTAATACATGGCAATCCGTGCTCCCGGCTTCCCTTGGCTCATCAGGTAAGTAGTGCGATTTGTATATTCATTCAGGCCTTTCATACCAGGATCACTCATCCAATTGCGATGTTTGGATCCTGCCAGCCAGAACATGAATTCAAAGAAGTTAATCCCTCGGGCAATCTGATGATCTACAACAAATTTGGCTTGGGGAATGGTAGGAGAGATGTGGTAAGCTGCAAAACTTTCGCTGAATGCTCTAGGTTTTCCATAAACATGAGCTACAGATGAGGCTAGTTTGGGGAAATCATTAAGGGTACTGGGCCATATTTGGTTCCAGATTGCATCTACTCCGGGTATTTGAACTTTACTTAAGGCTCGAAAATAGTCTCCTTCAGCTTTTACACATGCGGGCATTTCATGTTCTTTGTTAAGATGGGTAATATGGGCTACTCCATTGGCTGCACACCAATCGGCTTGTAATTTGAAAAAGTGGGTGGCAAACAAGCTGGACCAGACATCCCAATAATCGGCTTTTACTCTTTGTTCCTGTATGGTAGGCGAAGCGGTAAAAAAGGAGGCTAGATAGGGAGTCGGATCGTACCCTTTTGTATCTTTGAATGTTTGGACAATGGAAGGAGTCCAAGGTAAATGTGCATAATCGGGTTCATCTCCCCGGAAACCAAGTACGGTGGTACCCAGCTCTTTACCAAGATATTTTTTATACTGTTTGTGTGTCCAATCAATGAATTGTTGTACGGCAACAGGGTTCAGATAATCACACAGAGAATTAGTGGCATCTTTACCGCCATTGGGATTATTAACGGCTCGGGTTACAGCCGTCCGAAAGTCGCTTTTGACTAATAGGATCTTCCAGTCATCCAGCCCGGCGTTGAAACTTATTTTTCCATTATTAATTTCTACAGTTCTGTTAGGAGCGCCGGATGTACTGACGGCTACCGCACTGATGATTTCCGGTGCTATTTTATGGTTTGTCATTACTTCTCCCCGTTTTATCTGTATGGTATCACCTATCACAAGAGCTTGCATTCTCAAATCGGGACGTTCCTGTGAGAATTTTCCTCCTGCAAATCCGCTGGGATATTTTCCTTCATCAATAATCCAGACTTTCATGTCTCGTTTTTTGGCTTCAACTACTCCGGTGCGAATTGCTTTAAACCATTCTTCGGAAAGATATTTGAAAGGTAGTTTGTAACCTGCTTCAAATATTACGGCACGGAATCCTTTCTTTTTGATAGAATCCAAGTCATTGCAAATAGTCTTTTTATCCATTTTCCCTTCCCAACCCCATATTACATGGTTGGCAAATTCCACAGGAGGTTCTGCAAATTGTTGTTCTAGACGGGAAAGGGGTGTTTCATGAATGCCTTGCCAGGATTTTATTTCATTTTTTGAAAATAAGAAGTTGAAATAAAAAAGGGAAGCAATAAATAATAGTATCTTTTGCATGATGTTTATGATTAGAGTTGAGTTTTATATGCATAAGGGCGCATCAAAGCGCCCCTACAACAAAAGGATATCCGTTACAGTTTTTAGAGGAATCCTTCATGCTAATCTTAATATTATTCTCCTAAATAATAGGAGGGGACAGGAGCTTGTGGGTATCCCATGGAACGATGAGCTACATAGCTTCTATATATTCCGTCCTGCATCAATGTGGTACGACGGTCTTTTGCCGGAAGATTGGTTGTGTAGATACGTATTTCACCGGGTAATGCGGTTATTATTTCTTCACGCCAGTCTCCATATAAATCTGCAATCATTAAGATATCACCTTCAATATCTTGTGTTAGTGTTTCTCCTTTCCATTTTACAATACTTAGTGAACGACCGTTTGAAGAGGAACTTGCCCCCCATCGGTTATCATCTCCTTTAAATGTTTCACGCAATAAGTCACCGTCCCACCAGGCCCAATTACGGCAGGAGGCACTTCCTCATTTTTACCTAAGGGTTTACCGTCAGCCGAAAGTAGATATTTGTCTGTGCTGCCTCCTTTACGGTCTTCGCTGGCAAAACATTCCAGACCTTTATGGACCGGATCAAAATCAGCAACCATCCCATCGCCTACATGGAATGTCTTATGACCGATATTCCATACCGGTTGTCCTGTTCTGGCATCCACAACACAAACGCCACGTCCGTTCTCGTGCCAAGGTTCCAGACAAAGGAACACTTCCATACCCGGACGATCCGGGTCGATATCAGTCAGATAGATTTTATCAGGGTGTCCTAATCCGGTAGACCATAGTAAAGTCCCGTTATCATCAAGCATGCATGAGCCTAATAGAATTTCATCTTTTCCATCTCCATCCACATCACCACATACCATATTATGGGAACCCATGCTTCTTACTACGGGATTTTCTTCATCACCGTCCCATCGCCATGCACGTTCCAGTTTGTTATCTTTCAGTTGCCATGCATCTACAGTCATCAGTTTGTAAGTGCACGACATGCCAATATATAAGGAGTCTTGCCGTCCAGATAGGCCATTCCTATTTGGTTACGGTTTTGCCGGACCAGATTTCCATACCTGTCATTCCGTTCAGGCCAGTCCACGCGGGCAATTTCTTTTCCGGTCATTCCATCCCATACACTTAGATATTCTTCACCGGAGTCTACCCGTCCTTTTTCATTTCGTTTGGTCGTTTCCGGAGCTGTTTTTAAGGCAATTTCTGCTTTGCCATCTCCATTGAAGTCGTATGCGATGAAAGGGGAGTACCAAACACCGGGCTCAATACCTTGTCCTAAATCTTTAGACCATAAAAAGTGCCGTCACTTAAATAAGCCTCAATTTGGTAAGTTGAACCATCCAGAGTACCGGGCATTCCGGGATCCACATTTTTTTCTGGGGTACGAATGATATAATCGTAAATACCATCCCCGTTCAAATCAGCAACGGCTATTTTGCCTGCTTTTATATTACGGTTCAATTTAATGGATTGATAGTTTTTCAATAAAGAACAGTCCACATCCAATTTGGAAGATGTGTTAATCACTTTTTTCTTTTTATCTAATGCACAGATCCAATAGGTTGCTTTTCCGGCAACGGGAGTTTGGTCAACAAAGTCACAGGTGTTTTTAATTGGATTTTTTGATAGGCGCTGTGTCTTGCCGTTTGCAGAACGGTAGAGGTGGAAGGGAGTGTCTGTTTTATCTTGTTCCCATAGCCTCCAACTGAGGTAGATACCTTTCCCGTCTACAGATGGGGTGGCCGTTAACCCTCTGTCTAAGTTCTCTTTTACTCTTTCTGTTGCAAAACCTTTGATTTTCGGTTTGGGCTCATGGCGTGGTTCTAGTATTTCATAATAATATGTACGTTCACGCGAGTCCTGAGCTGTCATGTTTATTGATATGCTAAGCAACAGCAGTACCGAGCATAATCCTATAAGTAGGTTCTTGTTTTTCATCATTGATTTATATATTAATTATTTGTTTTTAAAATATTTGTCAGCAAAACGAAGAAATTGTTCCCAATCGTATGGAAGAATAGCGTGAGGCCCTTTGCGATTGTGGTATGCGATAGAGCCATTCATGTAAGGTGTATCCACAGGAGGCATTTCTTCACAACCTATTCCGTTTAAGCCATAGAGGGCATATACAGGTTCAGCTCCTTTACCTCCTAGAAATTCACCTTTTTGGTCGGACCAGTTGTCTTCTTCTGCACTGGCGATATATATAGGTCTTGGAGCAATCAGGGCAACGAGTTCGTGCTGGTCGAAAGGCAAGTATTTTTCCCGGTCGTTAAATTGTTTATAATTACCGCAGAACCAATGAGGAAAACGTACATTCATGGCTTCTACAGTCTCACCAAAACAACGACGTGAGATGGCAACTCCACAACATCCTGAATTCCCGGATATGACTAAAGCAAAACGCGGATCGGAGGCTCCGGCCCAGACAGCGGTTTTGCCAAGACGAGAATGACCTATCACGGCGATTTTTTTGGCATCCACTTTTTTGTCTGTTTCCAGATAATCCATGGCACGGCTCATGCCCCATGCCCAAGCTGCAATGGAACCCCATTGATCCGGATCTGGGAAATTCTGCCCTTTCTCATAATAATAAGGATGCACACCATTTTGGAAGTCATCGTCAAAATCGGGATCCACATCATTATAACAGAAAGTGGCCAGACCATATCCGTGTTCCAAAATTTTATCAAGCTGCCAGGATTTGTCCATTGATCCCCTGAAAGATCTTTTCTTCATTTTTTCATCTGTTATTTCGGGGACAGATAAATCGGGATCATCATATATCGTGTAATTGGGCATGAAGCTGATACCTAGAAAAACCGGAATTTTTCCTGATACATGATTAGGAAGATACAGTTGCAAGTCAATGTGGGGACTGTGGATCGTCTGTTAATTGGATGGTTATTTCTTTCCGGGTGGCACATCCGTTCAGAGCTTTTTCATTGATCCGACTGACTGTACAAGGCAGTTTGTGTTTTAATACAGGTGCTTTGCCAAACATGTAAGTCGTGAACAGGTTTAAAATTTCGGGGCGGCGTTTTTGCTCCCATTGTTCCTTGGTCTGAACCATTTCTCCGTCGTGACACATTAATACGGAAGGTAAGGTATATTGCGGAACCTTACTTTCATCATAATTAGCTAATTTGGCATAGTCTTTTCTAGGAGACTTCCCATTTTGGGCGTCAGTATAAGTTATACTCAAGAGGAGCATAATCCATATCATTATGTTTTTCATAAGATCCAGTTTTTATAGAAGTTTGATAACGATTTCTTATAATTAAATTTGTTTTACACCTTTCGGAAGTTTCACTTTGGTTGCGATTTTACCATCGGCTTTCTTCTCGTGGCTGACTTCTATCACGCCCCAAGGGGTGGGATAAGTGCCTTTAGCCCATTCTAATTTACCTAGGTGTGGCTCAATACTGATCTGCTTGCGTTCCACGTTCACGATTTTTATACCTAATACATGATCTGACAACCATGTGGTAGGTCCTGAGGACCACCCGTGGCAAAGGCTGTGACGGAATCCGGGATAGCAATAGGCGCCGAAATCGCCATGTATGTCTTTTTTTCCGGCTGGAACAGGTTCGTCTATAGGAGCGGCATTAGGAATCCAGTCCAGATTGAAATCTTCCCAAAACGTGGTTGCTCCCAAATCCAGCATGGCCCCCCAGAAAGTGTTAATGATATCTATTGCTTTCTCATACTCACCTGCTTTGGCTAATGTTTCCAGCATATAATACCCGTAAAAAGTGGAAAAACCTTTTCCACCACCTACAGAGACAACTTCATCGCAAGCCTGTTGGGGATCCATCAATCCAGCGATGGCCATTAATGAAGCTGCCTGTTTCAGATTGTTGTGAGGTAATATCTTTTTTTTCATCCGGTTGATAATGTCCAGACATAATTGAGCATCAGAAGTGTTACCAAGTTTTAAAGACAATTGATGTGCATCTTGCATAGCCCATACGATCAGTGCGCGATAGCCTGCCTCAACTCCGGCTTTATTTCCGCTGGATGGCCAGTCCAAAAAGCGGGCAGGTGCTAACGTTTCATTTCCCGCATCATCCACTTTCTCATTTATCAGATGGATTAATCCGCTGATATAGTCGGAATGTTTCTTTAAAAAATCAATATCACCAGTCTGGTGATACCATTCATATTGGTTGATCAGATACCATAGGCTGTATGCACTCATGCCATTCATCCAATTGGGTAACGGAAATTGTTTGCAGGCCAGGTCCAGACTGTTGGGAATTACCTCATTGTATCCGAAAACACGGCTGACAGCCATTAATTCAGGATGCATATCGCCCAGCCAGACTACCCGGTCACGTTTGATGCCATCCCATAAAAACTCCTGCATATTCAAGTGGACAGTATAGGCTCCGGTAATCCATATTTTGTTTAAACGTTGGTCGTTGCATTCAAAAGATCCCAGATAAGGAATATCACGGTAGCGCAGGATAGCTGAAATTTCTTTTAAAGAGATAGTGGCGTTGTTTTGCAGCAAGTCGAGGCGGACAAAGCGGAAACCGGTATTACCTATTTCAATCATGCCGTCACGGGGAATTTCCATGATGATATCACGTTTGGCATGATCGTCTGTTGAAAATCCCACTTTCCATTCGGAATTTGAAGTGGTACTGTTGGCTTCTCCAACAGATTCTCCGAAACGTATTCTTACCAAAGAAGGCTCCCTACGGTTGGAACTGCCCATGACGAGCTTTAATCCTCCATGCAGTTCACTGCCGAAATCCAGTAATAAGGATGCCTTCTCTGTTTCAGTAGAGGTCATTATGCAACATTTTTTTCTGTTCATTTCCGATTGGCCGTTTCCACGCTCTAACAAATAGTGTTCGTTTTTTATTAGATTATTCTTACATCCTGCATATTTGGTAACAATACGTTTGGGGGTGATGTAAGCGCGGTCCATGATATCTTTGGTCATTCTTTGTGAGGCATCGCTTTGTAGGGTGGGAGGGATACCTGCATATAGAAGTGCGGGTAACAGAGCGAATGCAATTATGCTTTTTCTGATTGCTGGTAATAGTTCCATAGTATCTTTGATTTTTGATTTATGCAAATATAGACGAAGAAGGTGTCTTACCTATGGAATTTTATTCATTTACATGGAATATTGTTCATCTTCTTTCTGTTCTTTTTTCATATACGGATAACAATCTTTATTCGTCGTGTTGGATTTGTATTGGATTTTAGTTATTGATTGGGGGGGACTGACAGATAGATTCTTTATATGAAAAGAAATGAGTAAATGAACTGTACAGAACTTGTTGATATCACTTTTCTTTTATAATCCATATTCCTTCAAAAAGGAGCCTCACCTCGTAGCTTTCCTTCTTCTGTTTTATATAGCCGTGCGCTTACTATATCGTTGATTTGTATTATATAAATATCTCCTTTTTTTGTGTAGTGGCTTGTTAGAACCAATGGTCCTGGTGCGATAAATCGGCATAGCGTGTCGTTCAGGAAATCTATGTAATCTATTTGTGGATTGCCATCTACAAGTTCATAGCGTATAGTTTTTTGTTGTTTGCATCCCGCTATTAACAAGAATAGTGTAGTGAAGCATATAAACCGACCGATTTTTTCATTATAAAATAAGTATTTATGGTGTGGAAAATAGGGGAGTGCTGAATTCGGCACTCCCCTTTATTAATTATTGACTGCAAAAATCTAGTCTGTTAATAGCCAGGATTTTGCATTGCGGCTTTTTCTTCATCACTTAAATTCGTACCGTCTTCATGTTGAAGTTGGTCTAAGAATGTTTGTGGAATAGGACGAAGCAAATGTTTGTCTGCTATATTGGCAGCTGCTTCCGGATTGAATAATTTAGCACGTTGAACCAAAGTCTTGGTACGGCTCAATTCTTCCCATCGGTTCCATTCACCTAAGCATTCACGGGTACGTTCGTTTAAAATGAAATTGATCAAACGGTCTTTGTCCCCATTTACGCCCATAGCTGATAGAATAGCTTCATCCTCGGCTGGTAATGATGAATAACTTGAAATTTGCAGACTGGAAGCATCTGTTGTGCGTTCTATACCAGTTGAAAGATAGTAAGTGTTCTTTTGAAGGAAAGAAGCCTTGAATGCCTCTGTGTTATTGATCTTGGTACCATTGGCATCTTTGCATTTGCCTAAAGTGCTTAGTGCGGTTGAATTATCTTCGTCACCGCCTGCGCTTTTCAAGAAAGCCATAGAACCATCGGTGTAGTATTCGCGGTCTTCACCATTTTTCCATTCGGCACGTGCACGGAGCTGGTTGATGGTAGAGATAGCATCCTGGAAGTTACCGGAACGTACTTGAGCTTCCGCTTTTATCAGATAAGTTTCGCCTGTACGGGCCATAATGACATCACGATGTGCGTCACCTTTCTCTGCTGTACGCGATCCGTCGTCAGTCTTATTGATACCACAGAATACATTGGACTGTGCTGGATTTCCGCTAACACCATAGGTGTTCAATACATATTGACCACCGGCATATATAGGGAATACATTCGGCACCCATTTATTTGTTTCGGGGTTTACAAAGGAGTGGGCTATACCACCACGACCTACTGTTCCATAATCGGAGTTTGTGGCGTCTTTAAAACGGTTGTCACTTTTTTTATTAAGAATAAAGATGATGCCTTGGTCGCCTAGTGTTGGAACCTGATCGGCTGTAATACCGTTTGTAGCCACTACATCATCTGCTTTCGATGCAATATTATTCAATCCGTAGACAGTTTTGAATGTTTTCCACATACGTGAGTCATTCACATTGTCGAAGATAGCATAAGCGTATTCTGTAGGGCGGCAACGTTGGAAGTCCATACCACCGATATATTGACCACGTTGTGTCCAACCACCGGAGAAGTTGGAGAATTGTGGGTTGAAGTAATTATAAGTACGGTTTCCGAAACGTCCGGTTGCCGAAGAAGTGTGTTGGCATGACATTAATATTTCATTAGATTCTTCGGCTTTGCAGTCTATACCAGTCCATTTGGCGTAAAGGTATTATAATCACTTTCTAACGGACATTTTGAGATGACTTCATCACATAATGTAATCGCTTTTTTCAAATCAGCATCAGCAGGATAACTTGAGTTCCAGTCGCTGCAACGTTCAGACTGACGGTACAGCAAAGCTTTTGCCAGGAAGTGTGCTGCTGTGTATTTAGTCCATGTACCTGTACCACGCCATCTATCTGTAGGCAGTTTGTCGTAAGCGTTCTGCAAGTCATCAATCACTTGGTTTAATGTTTCTTCTGCAGAAGCGCGAGTAAAGGTTCTGACCACACCTTCAGTAACTTGGGTTTGCAGAACCACACCACCATATTGTGCGAAAAGACGATAGTAGTTATATCCACGTAGGAAATAAGCTTCCCCTAGGCATTTTTCACGGACTTCCGCATCAGTAACATAGTCAGCTGATGCGATAACTTGATTTGCAGAGGCGATGCCGTAATACATCTGATCCCAAAGAGCCGATACACCCGGACAGTTGTTGTTGGCGGCACCGTTCGCCGTTGTACAGTCCAACGGGTTCAGACGGCTGTCATAAGTGTTCCATGGTTCTGCAGTCAGGTCAGAGCCGTTTGTAAATTCATCGGTGCCGTAAAGGGTAATACCATACGCCCATTCATAACCGAAATGCCAACGGATGTTACCGTACAGTGCGGTAGCCAGATCTTGAATGCCCTGTGACGTTTTGAAATAGTCAGTGGTATAGGATGACTTGTTTTTTTCATCTAGGAAACTATCGCTACAAGAACTGAAACTAGCAGTCATTGCGACAGACAGGGCGGCTGTGAATAATGTATATTTTAAATTTTTCATTTTAAAAACAGTTTAATGTGTTATTATCAAATTAGAAACCAACTTGTAAACCGAAAGTAAAGCCTCTATTGTAATAAGTAGTGCCTAAGTCCAAATCCATAAAATCTACTGAAGAATAGAGGTTGCCTATATTCTTAGCTTGTGCATATAATTTAAGAGAACTGATTCCGATGTTCTTTAATGCTTTGGAATTAAAGTTATAACCCAGAGAAATGTTACGGATCTTGATGAATGAAGCGTCTTTAAAGCCTAGCAGACTTGAATAAGCATCACCACCCGCTGTACTGTAAATTGGTTTTTGATAATCAGCACCAGTATTGTCTGGAGTCCAATAGTTTATTTCACGTTGGTTATACATACCGTTTTGGCCTTCACCACCCGTATCAACTATATAACCAAATCGTCCGTTCAGCTCGATACCTAGTTCAAGACCTTTATAGTTGAATGTATTGCTCCATCCCAGCACCCATTTAGGATTTTTATTGCCAAGAATAATACGGTCATTACTGTCAATAATATAGTTGCCATCCTGATCAACAGGTTTCACCATGCCTGCTTCAAATTTATGTCCATTAGCATTAAATTTAGCCATCTCTGCCGCATCGCTTTCCTGCCACAGACCATCGTTGGCAATACCATAGTAAACATTGATTGACTCACCAATGAACCAGGCATTGGAAATGTCATCCTGCTTACCGTTAGCAAGTTCTAAGATTTCATCTTTTTGATAGGCTGCATTGATAGTGGAACTCCATTCAAAGTCTTTAGTTTGTATGGGAACCAGGTTCAAAGATAAGTCAACACCGAAGTTTTTTGTTTTACCTACATTGGCATAAGTAGAATTAAAGCCAGTTAAGGTTGGAATAGTCATGCTTAATAATAAGTCATTGGTGTTAGAGTGATAAATATCCATTGAACCGCTGATACGTCCATTCAAGAAACTGAAATCTATACCATAGTTATATTGTGTTGTCTTTTCCCAACCTAAATTTTTATTTGCCATTTTTACTTGAGAAGAAGTGTAATAAGGTTCATTAGTAGCATAAGCAGGGGTCAGAGTAGAGCCAAAAGGTACATAGAATGACTGGATGTTACCTAATGTAGAATATGCACTTACAGCTGAGTTACCAGTTGTTCCCAAACCGAAACGAAGTTTTAACTGGTTTATCCAAGAAATATCTTTCATGAAGTCTTCTTGGTCAATGCGCCAGCCCAAGGCGGCAGAAGGGAAGAAACTCCATTTGTGCCCGTCTGCTAATACGGAAGAACCGTCATAACGTCCGGATACAGTCAATAAATAACGGTCGTTGTATGCGTAGTTTACACGTGCCATGTACGATGCCAACTGATTCTCAGACATACCAGTACTCATACCAGCACCATAAGTTGCTGCATCAGTAATATCTACACTGCCCATGTTGTACCATTCAAAATTTTCATTAGGGATGGCGTTAGCACTTTCGGAACCACTTTCTTTATTATATTTGGAAGCTGATTGCAATAAGGTTACGCCTAAGTTATGTTTGCCGAATGTCTTGTTATAGTTGATCTGATTATCCAGTGTCCATGACAAGTAACGATCTGTTGCATATTTAGCATAGTTTTTTGAGCCCATTTTCACGGCAGAGTCTTTGCTGATAAAAATACCTTGACGATAGTGGCGGAAATCAGGACCGAAAGAGATTTTATAGCTTAGTCCCTCTAGAGGTGCCCATATTTTCCCAAAATCAAATTGTCCGTAAAAGCTGCCTAGTGCACGGAAAGTTTGGCGGTTATCGGTTGACTTATTCCATTCGTCAATTACAGTATAAACATTGGTGGTGGAGCCACAGGGGTTGGTAATGATATTTCCTTCTTCATCATAAGGAACACCAAAGCGTGGAATAGCTTTTGCCGCGCTATATATATCAACAGGGCCCGAGCCTGAAGATTGTCCGGTACGGGAATAACCATAGTCTTGAACCGCCCATGAACCGTTGATAGATCCGCCCATTTTAAACCAAGGTTTTACTTGTAAATCGACAGACATTGAAAAATTATAACGTTCATATTCCTGTCCTTTCTGAGTTCCTTGATTATTCAGGTAACCAACAGAGAAGAAAGCTTGCGCAGTTTCGTTACCGCCACTACCACTGATGGTGTGTTCATGAGTGATACCTGTTTGGGTCACTATGTCTGCCCAGTCGGTATCTGTTACTTTACTTCCATCCCAAGTACCGTTACTCCAACCTTTATTTACATTTGCCAAAGCTGCGGGATCACCTGATGCTGCGAAATAAATTTGGTCTTTATCGTAGTTAGGTTGGTCACCGCGAGGATTGTTTACCGGATCTGAGTTATAATAAGCCCAACGGCGCCAGGTAATATAATCGCTTGCACTCATGGCAGGTGATTTGTCTTTTAGGTTTTCTAATGTGACAGAACCTGAGTAGTTTAAAGCGAGTCTACCCGCTTTACCGCGTTTGGTAGTTATCAATATGACACCATTGGCACCACGAGAACCGTAAATAGCTGTAGAAGAGGCATCCTTTAAGATATCAATGGATTCTATGTCACGCGGATTGATCGTTTCAATTCCTCCAGCACTCAAAGGAACTCCATCTACTACATACAGAGGGTCTGATGATGCGCTGATAGATCGGTTACCACGAATACGGATTGATCCTACAGTACCCGGACGTTCACTTGAGGTGATATCTACACCGGCAGCTTTGCCTTGTAAGGCTTCAAAAGCATTGTTCACAGGTCTTGTATTCAATTCTTCAGAACCAACACGTGCCATAGCACCAGTCACATCACTTTTTTTCTGAACACCATAACCTACTACCACAACCTCATCCAGTGTTTCAGTATCCTCCTCCAAGATTACCTTAACGGTAGATTGTCCTTTCACCTGGATATCTACGGTCTTGTATCCCACGAAACTTACTTGGATAGTTCCATTATCAGGAACATTTTGAAGTGTGAACTTACCATCAAAGTCAGTAATTGTACCATTGGTAGTACCTTTCACCACCACACTGGCACCGATTACAGACTCACCTGTCTTGTCAAGGACAGTACCCGAAACGGTTTTGCTCTGTGCAAAGGCCCCTACAGCCAATACGGATAACAAAGCAACGAAGAACAGCCGCTGGAACTTGTCCAGGCGACCCAACAGACTTGAATTCTTTCTGTCTTTCATACTTTAATTATTAAGTTAAACAAAAGTTAGTTTTCTATTCTCTCAGGAGAAATAGGTCTCCCACCTGTGAAAAAGTGTTGCAAATATATGCGTGAATATGAAAAAAGCCAATGTAGGATTGTACAAAAGCATGGAAATTTACGTCTTTTCAACTGAAAAATAGTACAAATGTCTGTGAACAATCTCAAAATGGATAGTCTCACGAGCATTTTTGTTATACAAGAGTGCTTTTATTTCTGATTGTTACTTTAATATTGTATTGTAAAACGTATAAACTAAAATTTGAATATGGCTAATCTTTCAATAGTAATTGTGCCTGCTAAAAAATTATCTAACGGTAGACATAGAGTTAGGATCGCAGTAGCTCATCGTTCACAAACGAGATATATTTCAACCCAATTCATTTTGGATTCTGCAAATCAAATGAAAAATGGACGAGTAGTAAAACACGAAAATGCAGCTAATATAAATTCTTGTTTGCGCAAACTGATTAATGAATACGAAGAGATTCTTTCGTCTATTCATTATCAGTCGACCATTTCATGCACTGAATTAATACATGTCATAACTCGGGAACAACAAAAAAAGGGAATAACCTTTAATACGGTAGTGAAAGAATATCTTTCGATGATGGAGGCAGACGATCGTAAAAAATCCCATAAATTATATAATATAGCTTGTGCAAAGTTCCTTAAACACATGAAAGGTGATTTTCCTTTGGTACAACTCAGTCCGACACATATACAAAGTTTCGCTGATGTAATGAAGGCTGAAGGATTAAAAGAAACTTCTATCAGGATTTACCTCACTTTAATAAAAGTAATATTGAACTATGCCAGGAAAATGAATTATGTAACTTATTTAGTTCATCCTTTTGTCTTATTTAAAATGCCAATTAGTAATATCAGAGAACTAGATCTGTCCGTTGATGAATTAAAAAGAATACGTGATGTAAAATTATTCAAATCTGTGCATATCATGGCTCGGGATATATTTATGTTAACTTATTATTTAGGTGGTATTAATCTAAGAGACTTAATGGAGTATGATTTCACTAAAGGGAACTGTATGAGATATATAAGACATAAAACCCGTAATAGCAAAAAGAATGAAAATGAAATAGCTTTCACTATCCAGCCAGAAGCACAGGCAATTATTGATCGATATATTTCAGAAAATGGGAAATTAGTTTTTGGCAAGTATAAATCTTATGAAAAAGTATATAGTTTGGTCTTTAGACATATAGGGAAAGTGGCTGGTCTAGCAGGCATAAATAGAAAGGTTTCATATTATTCTGCAAGAAAAACATTTGCACAACATGGTTATGATATAGGTATCGAAATAGAAAAAATAGAATATTGTATTGGCCATAGCATGAAAAACAATCGTCCTATATTTAATTATATACGAATAATGCAGGAGCATGCCGATAAGGTTTTTAGAGAAATCTTCGATCAATTGCTTAAATAGCCAATTCTATTATTATATATGCATAAATGCTTTTTCATTTCATGTAAATGTTATTATTGTATTACCTTAAAAAGCAAGTATGCTTCGTGAGCCAAGTAAATGTACTTAAATGGCTAATGAAGTACACTTACTTTTTAAGGATATCTTTTAAGTTTATGCTAGGACATAAACTGCTTCATATAAATTGGAACGTAAAGCAAAATATTTCATAAAAACCAACTAAAAGAGATTTTTTTCAAACAGCAATAAGAGCTCTTTATATTCTCTATTATTGTATCATCTATATTACAAAATTCGATGAAATGGGCTTTTTTCGATACTTCTATACTTATATATCAAGTTAACTTTTGTTTAACTTAATAATTAAAGTATGAAAGACAGCAAAAAATCAAGTCTGTTGGGACATCGATTAAGATTTCGATGGCTTTTTCTCTTTAGTCTGTTTGCAGGTCCTCTGGCTCTTCCCCTAGGAGGACAGTCGGCAATAGCTGCAAACAATATTGCTCAACAACAAAAAGTATCAGTGACCGGTAAGGTTGTAGATAATTTAGGAGAACCTATTATTGGTGCCAATGTTGTTGTGCAAGGTCAGACAGTAGGTACTATAACCGACATTGATGGAGTTTTTAAACTGGATGTTCCTAAAGGAGCTAAGTTATTGATTTCATTCATTGGATATAGTTCTAAAACTGTGGAAGTAAAACAATCTAATATCGAAATTGTTTTGGAGGATGATTCTCAAATGTTAGGAGAAGTAGAGGTTGTAGCTTATGGTGTTCAGAAAAAGGTTTCTGTGACTGGAGCTATTTCCAGCGTAAAAGGTGAAGAATTGACAAAAACTCCAACAGGTCCATTTCTAATATGTTATCAGGGCAAATGGCAGGTTTGACTACCGTACAGTATTCCGGAGAACCGGGAAGTGATGCAGCGAATATTTTTGTCCGTGGTCAAGCTACATGGAATCAATCTGCTCCTCTTATTCAAGTAGACGGTGTGGAACGTAGCATGAATGATATTGATCCTAATGAAATAGAAAGCATTTCTATATTAAAAGATGCTTCTGCTACGGCTGTTTTTGGTGTACGAGGTGCAAATGGCGTTGTTTTAATTACGACTAAACGAGGTAAGGAAGGAAAGGCTAAGATTTCATTTACGACTTCCTCAAGTATTATTGCCCCGACCGAAAGTATTAAAATGGCTAATTCTTATCAATATGCCACTTTTTATAACCAAATAAACACTGGTGATGGTTTGAATCCTACGTTTTCGGATGAAATAATCCAGAAATTTAAAGATGGTTCAGATCCCGTTCGTTTTCCAAGTGTGGATTGGGTAGATTATTGCTTAAAAGATATGACCCTTCAAACACAGCATAATGTTAATATATCAGGTGGTACAGACCGTGTACGTTATTTTATTTCAGCAGGAGCTTATACACAAGGTGGTTTATTTAAAGAATTTGACTTGCCCTATAATCTGTCTTATCAATATAATCGTTTCAATTACCGCTCAAATCTAGATATTGACGTAACCAAAACGACAACATTATCAATGAATATTGCTGGTAATGTGAATAATGCTTCTAAACCTTATACTGGACAGGGTAGTGCCGGGATGTTAATAAACATGTATTATTCCACTCCGTTTTCTAGTCCGGGACTTGTCGATGGCAAACTGGTTAATGCAAGTACGGACTATCCGGATTTGAGAATGCCTTTTACTGGTGGTAGCGGCATGGGATACTATGGTGGAGGTTTTATGCGAACCAGTAATAACACCTTAAATGCTGATGTCCAATTAAAACAAAAACTGGATTTTATAACTAAAGGATTGTCATTCCATATTAAAGGATCATACAATAGTGGCTTTACATCTTATACACAGGCTAGTGCTAGTGTTGCAACTTATACTCCTGTATTACAGGAAGATGGTACGATTGCTTACAAGAAATATGGACAAAATTCTCAGTTGAAATATGAAGATAAGGATCCGGCTAAATCACGTGATTGGTATATGGAGGCAGCCTTAAACTATGCCCGGGAATTCGGTAATCATCATGTTTCAGCATTATTGTTATACAATCAGTCTAAGATATATTATCCTAGTGCATATTCTGATATTCCTCGTGGTATGGTTGGTATAGTGGGACGTGCAACTTATGATTGGAAAAACCGCTATATGGCAGAATTCAATATTGGATATAATGGTTCCGAGAATTATGCACCCGGCAAACGTTTTGGTACTTTTCCGGCCGGGTCTTTTGGTTGGATTGTTAGTGAGGAAAAATTCTGGAAACCTATAAAATCAGTAGTAAGTTTCTTGAAATTTCGTTATACAATCGGTCTAGTTGGTAATGATAGTTTTGACGGAAACAAGCAACGTTTCCTCTATATGTCTGATCCTTATGTAGTTAATAATTCTTCTTTAATTAACCGTGATGGTCATGGTTTTTTGTTTGGTATCAATAATTCCACAGTAAGTCCTGCAGCTTATGAAAATGGAAAGAATAACCAAGATATTACATGGGAAAAAGCGTTGAAAACCAATTTAGGTGTAGATGCTAATTTCCTTAATGATCGCTTACGCACTTCATTTGATTATTATCATGAAAAACGTACAGACATTATGTTGAGTGACGGTACGGCTCCTTCTGTATTAGGATTTACTCCTCCATTGGCTAATCTTGGGGAAATGAGAAGCTGGGGCTGGGAAATCACTTTAAAATGGAACGATCAAATAGGCGACAATTTTAGATATAACGTAGGATTGAATTTGATGTACAATCAAAATCGGGTGGTAGAGAGAAAAGAAGCTCCGCAGAATGAAGAATATATGTATCAAAAAGGACGTCGTCTTGGTTCACGCAGCCAATATAAATTCTTTGAATATTATAATTCGGAAACAACCCCTACTCATTACAAAGAAGTATATGGTACGGATATGCCAGAACAATTAGTCAGTGATTTAAAAAATGGTGATTGTGTATATGTCGATTTAAATAACGATGGTAAAATAGATTCTAACGATATGTCACGTCAATTTGGTTTCACAGATGATCCGGAATACATGGCCGGTCTTAATATGGGATTCAGCTGGAAGGGATTTGATGTTTCAATGCAATGGACTGCCGCATGGAATGTAAGTCGCAGTATATCAAGCGTATTCCGCCAACCTTTTACAGACCGTACAAACTCAGATCAAGGAGGTTTGTTGGAATATATGTTAGACCATACATGGACTCCAGAGAATCCGAATCCAAATGCGGAATATCCGCGTGCGACATTTATCAACGATACCAATAACTATGCGGAATCAACTTTGTGGGAGAAAGATGCTAAGTATCTTCGTTTGAAAAATCTGCAAATTGCTTATAATTTCAATCTTCCGTTTATGAAAAAACTGAAACTGAATACTATGCAGTTAGCGTTAAGTGGATATAATTTATTGACCTTTACTCCATATTTTTGGAGTGATCCGGAATCAAAGGCTAGCAATTCTCCCTCTTATCCGCTGACAAAAACATATTCATTGAGTTTGAAACTTGGTTTTTAATCTTAATAATGCAATCAAATGAAAAAATATAATAAATGGATTTTTAATGTTGCTTCAGGACTGGCTCTAACATCTGTCATCGCTACTTCATGTGTCGATGAAATCAAGTTCGGCAACTCTTTTTTGGAAAAGGCTCCAGGAGGATCGGTTACAAAAGATACCGTATTTAACAATGCTGAATATACCAGACAGTTTCTGACTAATCTTTATGGTATGCAATATTATGGGCTTCCTTATAAAAATGTAGCTAATCAGGAAAGTTCTAATAATTACGTGGGCAAACCGGAGGCATTGACAGATCTTTATATATATACTTATCCATCAGCGGTATCACCGGACCTTATTATCAAGGTACTCATACAGCTAATTATGGTAAACGTTCTGATAAATTTGATTATTTAAGGAATAATATCTGGGAAGCTGTACGTGGAGTATGGATGTTGATTGAGAATATTGATAATGTACCGGGGTTAGGGGAAGATGAAAAAGTTTCTATGGTGGCACAAGCGAAATGTATTCTTGCCTCCCGTTATTTTGATGTATTTCGTCATTATGGTGGCATTCCTTTAATTAAAGTACATTCAGTGGGACAGATACAAGCTATGAAATGCCCCGTAACAGTGTGGAAGAAACAGTGAATTATATGGTACAATTGCTGGATGAAGCTGCTGCTGTACTTCCTTGGACTGTAGAAACACCTGCATCTGAATCCGGACGCTGGACTAGAGCAGCAGCTTTAGCTTATAAATGTCGTATTCTTCAATTTGCAGCCTCACCTTTATTTAATTCCGACCAGCCTTATTACCCGGGAGCGACAGGCAATCCTGCTATTTGGTATGGTGGTTATAAACCGGAACTATGGGATCGCTGTCTGGAAGCGTGTGAACAATTCTTTAATGAACTGGCTTCTAAAGGTGGATATAGTTTACAGTGGGCGAAAGGTACTCGTCCAGAAGATTATCGTTTGGCATATCGTGCAGGCTATGCTAATTTGGACAGCCCGGAAGTATTGATAAACACACGTGTAATTGATATTGATGCATTCAAATCAAGTCATTATAATTGGCACCAATGGGGAGATCCTCTTATGAGCATTCATCGTGGTTACAGTCCTACACAAGAATATATGGAAATGTTTCCTTGGAAAGATGGTATGCCGTTTGATTGGGATAAGACTAAAAGTGAAGGAAAACTGGATGAAATGTTTTTGAAAGGAACGGGCACAGCCAGTGACGGACTAATAAATATAGAATTGACCCGTGACCCGCGTATGTATGAAGAAATCATTGTAAATGGTCAGCAAGAATCTTTGGATTGGACTACAGGAAATATGTCGGGGTATTGCTTTGAATCGTGGTTGGGCGGAAAGAGTGCCGGCAATGGTCCTACCAGTCAAACAGGTTCATTCGCTACGGGATATGCACCCATCAAATTCTTAATGGGAAACGATATGTTGCGTAGATATGTACATTGGCCTTGTATCCGTATAGCTGAACTGCATTTAATTTATGCGGAAGCATTGTGTCAAAGTTCACGAGGCAGTATGGATAAAGCTATAGCTCAAGTAGATATTGTACGCGCACGTGTAGGAATGAAAGGATTGGCAGAATGTAATCCAGATAAAAATTTACAAAGTAATAAAGATGCTTTTATTGAAGAACTTCTTCGTGAACGTGCTTGCGAACTAGGTATGGAAGATGCACGCTTCTTTGACTTGATTCGCTATAAACGAGCAGATGTATTTGAAAAGCAATTGCATGGACTTTTCATTTATCGTTTAGATGACAACGGAGTACGAAGAGATTTGCCTTGGCGTGGAAACGATGAAGGGAAGATGGCTTATCCAACCCATTTTGAATATGAAAAATTTGAATTGAATAACCCTACTCGTTATTGGTGGACAAATGGATTTGACCCTAAATGGTATCTTTCTCCATTTCCGTCAACAGAAGTTAATAAAGGATACGGGCTTGTTCAAAATCCCGGATGGTAATAACTAATGAATACTTCAATTACAATTTGAATTAATTATTATGAGAAAAAATAGATTAATTATTCCGGCACTCCTTACTTTTTTGAGTATGCAGGGGTATGCACAGGAACTCAATGATAGTATAACTTCCGGTAAACCGGCAAAATATTCCGATGAAGTTGTAGAAATCGGATATCATAAAGCTCAACGTCTGGAAGAATCTACCTCATCAATCTCTACCGTATATAATGAAGATTTCAATAAGCGTAGTGCTAAAAATATAGCTAATTCGCTTTTTGGATATGGTACAGGCTTGACTACTTTACAAGGTAGCGGACGATATGCAGATGCTGAACCTACATTTTTTATTCGTGGTCTACAAAGTTTATCTACCAATAATCCGTTGATATTGGTGGATGGTATTGAACGTGATATTACAGATGTTACTCCTGAAGAGGTAGAAACTGTCACTATATTGAAAGATGCTGCTGCAGTAGCTATTTACGGACATAAAGGTATTAATGGTGTAGTTAATATCACTACCAAACGTGGTATTTATAATACACGTGAAATCAAGTTTACTTATGATCATGGTTTCGGTTGGCAGGCACGCAAACCCAAGTTTGTAGACAGTTATTCTTATGCAAATGCCATGAATGAAGCATTGGTAAATGACGGGTTAACAACACGTTATACACAAGATGAGCTGAACGCATTTCGTAGTGGTCAATATCCATATCTTTATGCTAATGTGGATTGGCTTGGAGAAACTTATCGTGATATGGATGCCACCAATATATATAATATAAGTTTCCGAGGTGGGGCAAGCAAATTCCGTTATTATGCCATGGCTAACTTGACTACTAATAAAGGATTTATTGCCAATCCTTATATGAATGATGGATATTCTACACAGGACCAATACTCCAGAGCCAATTTACGTACTAATCTGGATATTGATCTAACAGAAAAAACAAAATTGAAATTAAATGTATTAGGTATCCTGTCAGAAACTAGGACTCCGGGAGCGGACGATCAGGGAGGTGCTAATTTATGGGATATGATTTATACTTTACCTTCCGCTGCTTTTCCCGCTCGTTTGGAAAATGGTACATGGGGAGGTAGTGCGACTTGGGCTGGAACCAAAAATCCTTTAGCTGTATCACAAGCGGCGGCTTACACAAAGTTCCACGAACGTACATTGTTCGCTGATATGACTCTTACCCAAGATTTATCATCTATAACCCCAGGACTAGGAGCAAGCGGTATGTTATCTTATGATAACTATGCCAATATTGGGAAAATCATTCTAAAACTTTTGTTTATGGTAGTAATTCGGTAACTGCATGGGAAAATGGCGTACCCTCAAGTACGACTTATTATACTGATGGTAAAGAAAGTGCGATGAGTAGTGATGCTAAATGTATTGCATTTACACGGGTATTCAATTTTGCAGCAACTTTATTTTATGACAAACAAATAAATAAAGACAATAAGATTTATAGTCAATTAAAATGGGACTATGAATACCGTAATACCAAAGGGACTGATCAGACTTGGTATCGTCAGAATGCCTCTTTCTATACTCATTATGGATACAAAGATAAATATTTTGCTGATTTGAGTGTAGTTGCTTCAGCGTCTAATAAATTGGCACCAGGACATCAATGGTCTATATCTCCCACTATTGGTTTAGCTTGGGTCATGTCAAAAGAAAATTTCATAAAAGATCTTTCTTGGATTAATTTTATAAAACTGCGAGCTTCGTTGGGCGTCATTAATACCGACCGTCTTCCGTTGGATGATGACAACGAGGTTACTAACTATTGGGAACAAACATATGGTGGCGGTGGTTATTATCCATTTGACACAAATTATTCTGTAGGAACGCAAAGTTGGTCATTAGGTCGTCTGGCTTCTTTGAATTCTACTCATGAAAAAGCATATAAATATAATTTCGGTTTAGATGCCAGTATGTTCAATGGGTTGGATGTATCTTTTGATGCTTATTATGAAAGACGTTCAGATATTTGGGTGTCTTCAAGCGGCCATTATTCAAGTGTCTTAGGATTTACTGCTCCTTATGAAAATGGTGGCATTGTAGATAGTTGGGGAGTTGAAATTGGTGCTAATTACCACAAAAAAATTGCTGACATTACTTTAAATATAGGAGCTAATTTTGCTTTAGCCAAAAATGAGATTATCGAGCAAATGGAAGAACCGCGTATGTATGACAATCTTATAACTACAGGTAACCCTCTGAAGCAAACTTATGGTATGGAAGTTATCGGATATTTTAAAGATCAAGCTGACATTGAGAATAGTCCTAAGCAGTCATTTGGTGATGTAAAACCTGGTGATATAAAATATAAGGATGTCAATGGTGACAATATCATTGATGCGAATGATAAAGTTGCTATAGGGTATAGTACGACTGCTCCTGAAATTTACTATTCATTCAATTTGGGCGCGGAATGGAAAGGATTAGGCTTTGATGCCATGTTCCAAGGAACAGGAAGATATTCTGCTGTATTAAATACGAAGAGTTTATACTGGCCATTAATAAATAATACAACGATTTCACAGGAATATTATGATAACCGGTGGACTCCGGAAAATCAAGACGCTAAATATCCTCGTTTGAGCTCTCAAAGTAATGAGAACAATTATCAGACCAATACCTTGTGGTTGGCAGACCGCTCATTTTTGAAACTTCGTTCAATAGAGTTGTATTACAAGTTTCCACAAACATGGGTGAAAAAAAGCAAAATATTAAGCAATGCAAAGATTTATGTGAGAGGTATTGACCTTTTGTGTTTTGATAAGATTAATATTGCCGATCCCGAAGTTTATGGAGCGACTTATCCTTTAACTCGTAGTGTAGTGGCTGGATTAACTATCGGCTTTTAATTGTTGAACTTAAATTAAAAACATGATTATGAAAATCAAAAAAATAGTGAGCGGAATGGCATGTATGGTAACTTTGGCTGCATGTAACCTGGATTATCACGAATATGCCAATTACGGAAAAGACTATATAGATGAAAGTTATGAAAATGTAATTGGTATGATTACCAATGTTTATTCCATATTAGACTATGACTTTGGTCAAACATATAAAGGTGGAATGCTGGCATCCGCTTGTGATGAAGCTGAATATGCCTATACAAACAATGATATATGTGATTTTGTAAACGGATCTTGGAGTCCGGCTAATCCAATGTCTAATATCTGGACTAGCAGCTATAAAGCAATTCAGATATGTAATCAGTATCTGGCTGAATTTCAAGGATTGACATTTGATGAATTAAAATTAAATGATGACTATCGTGCACAAATGTTCCGTTATACCAACAGTTTCAAGGAAGCTCGTTTTTTGCGTGCATATTTTTACTTTAATTTAGTACGTGCTTATGGGGATGTTCCATATTTTACAGAAATGGTAACTACGGATCAAGTAAACAGTCTAACACGCACCCCTGCACAGGAAATTTTTAATGCCATTATAGCAGAATGTGACAAATTATCTACTGAATTACCTGCAGACTACACAAAACTTGGACTGGACGGAATTGCCCCAGCAGAGAACGGTCGTGTTACTTGTTATGCGGCTTTGGCATTAAAAGCACGTGCTGCTTTATATGCTGCCAGTCCATTGTTTAATCCGGAAAATAACAAAGATTTGTGGCGCAGAGCAGCTGAAGCTAATAAAGAAGTGATTGAAACTTGTACGGCTAACGGTTTTAAATTAAGTAAGTACTCAGAATTGTGGGGACCTAACAACTGGTCAAATAATGAAATGATTTTTGTTCGTCGATATAATGGTAACATCAGCACATTGGAAGAATATAATTTTCCAATGGGAGTACCAGGTGGAAATTCCGGTAATTGTCCAACACAAAATATGGTTGATGCCTATGAAATGAAAGCTACTGGAAAAATGTGGAATGAAACAGGAAGTGGTTATGACGCTTCTAATCCATATGTCGGACGTGATCCACGCTTCGATATGACTATTGTGAAGAATGGCGATACAAAATGGCCATCAAAGAATACCAATCCTATTGAAACTTTTTATGGAGGTTTGAATGCTGAACCTCTTTCAGGTGCAACTCCTACCGGATATTATTTGAAAAAATATTTGGATTCAGCCATTGATCTGAGTGCCAATAGTACTACAAAAACCAGCCGCCATTCATGGATCACTTATCGTTTAGGAGAATTTTACTTAAACTATGCAGAAGCCATATTCCAATATACGGGTTCTGCTGATAATGCTGGTGAATTCGGGATGACAGCTTGTGAAGCGGTAAATATCATACGTAATCGTACTGATGTCAAAATGCCGGAATTTCCAACAGGTTTGTCGGCAGATGCTTTTTGGAATAAATATCAGAATGAGCGCATGGTAGAATTGGCTTTTGAGGGACATCGTTTTTATGATCTGAGAAGATGGAAAGATGGTGATAAATTAAAGAGCATCATAGAAATGAAACTTACAAAAAATGAGGATGGTACTATCACTTATAAACGAAACGTTGTCAATCGTGTTTGGAATGATAAAATGTATCTCTTCCCAATTCCACAATCGGAACGTATGAAAAATCCTAATTTGTCTCAAAACGCAGGATGGTAATAGAATAAATATACAATAAGAGGATGCATCAATATGTATAAAGCATCCTCTTTTACCTTTAAATTATAATTTATAAAAATGACATGAAACAATCTAGATTTTATATTCTCTTTTTCTTTGTAGTTTTTGTAGTTTGTATCGGGCTATTTTGCTCATGTCTCAGTAATGACGATGATGCGCAATGGTCTAAATTTAATGGTGTATATGTTACGGTTAGTGGAGACAATATTCGTGGCTACAAGTTATACACGGATTTTGGTGCAATTTTAGTTCCAACAGAAGAAAGTCTTAATCGTATACCTTGGTTAAAAGAAGTACAACGTGCCATAGTTAGTTTAATCTATTGGAGGAAAATGAAAATATAACTCAATTGGAGGATGGAAAAACTTATGATATTATATTAAACAGTACGAATGGAATGAGCCAACAGATTCCTACTTTTACAGTTCATGTTGACACTTTAAGTGAAGAGTATCAAATATCCGGCCAAGACTCTATCCATCTAAAAAATAAGAGTATTTATTCATTAGATAAAACGGCCGGAGCATTCTATATAAAAAATGGTTATATGAATATTGTTCCAACTTTTGAGTATGATTTATATAAGCCAGTTTTCTTTTTATTATACTATGATGGCGAAAAAGATATAGATATTTCTAATAATAAGTTGAATCTAAATTTGTATTTTAATAATAGTATACAAAGTAGTAATAACTCAATTTCTTCGTTTATAAGTCTTGAAATGCCTGGAGAAATTTATTATAAATTTCAAGATAAAGGCATGAATGATGACGATCTTATCGATGTATATTTGAATTCTGAAACCGTTTCCGGTCAAGAACAAATACATTGTAAAATGGCTTTAAAAGATTTTATGCTTCCTTAAAACATTGGATTCTTCATTGCATTTGCAGAAGTTTTACCGATAAAAACGATAAAGCTTAGCCAATCAAGAAAAATATTATACAAAACTAGGGAAATGAAATACTGATATATGGATCTTTCAATTAAAAGCAATTTGAGAAATCCATATATTAGTATTTTTTTTAAAGTCACATCTTTTATAAGGTTAATAGTCTCTGGTCTGAAGTTCTTGGTATAATTATTATTTATGATGTAGGCACCATTCATCTAATAAAGGCCATTATTGGGATAATACAGGAACTTATAGGTTTCATTATTATTAAAAAGTACATATGGGAATATGTCAAGACGTTCAGTCAATAACATGGTAATACGGAAAATATTCTTCTTTTTTTATTATAGATTTATACACTCTTTAAATTCCCAATAAGCATCAAGCATCTGTTGATTAAGTATACAAATCTGATGATTGAGTTTTAGTTCTCAATCATGTCGAATCATAGTTTGGGCCAAAATCCTTCCTATTTTTATAAAGGATATTCTATTTTAAAAGAAGAACTATAGTAAAGAGTCATCATAAAATTTTTAGTTTTTTATTTCCGCTGTCATTTTGTATATTCATACTTTAAAAATAAAAATATTTTTAAGGGTCGCATTCCCGTCTTTCCTATGCTTTAAAGTTATTAAAAAAATCGATGTAATGTCAAACTATCGTCAATCATCTGTTATAGATGATTTTAAAATCCATAGCAAGTTTTTATCAAAGAAGTAAGTAGTATATATTGTTTATATGAATGATATTAATTAGATAAGTCACGATATTGAATACAACAAAAAGGAAATAAAATATGCTATTAATAATAATAGTATGAGAATATTAATTTATATATACTTGATTAATAAGAATATAGATTGAGAATATGTGTGATTAAAAAGAAAACATAGATTTAATTTTTATTCAATATATGAGTCGTTGAAAAATATAACTCACTGTTTATCAATATAATAATCCTATAAAAAAACTGCTTTCTAACTTTTGTTTAACTTAATAATTAAAGTATGAAAGACAGAAAGAATTCAAGTCTGTTGGGTCGCCTGGACAAGTTCCAGCGGCTTGTTCTTCGTTGCTTTGTTTATCCGTATTGGCTGTAGGGCCTTTGCACAGAGCAAAACCGTTTCGGGTACTGTCCTTGACAAGACAGGTGAGTCTGTAATCGGTGCCAGTGTGGTGGTGAAAGGTACTACCAAT